>OGYI01000109.1_pt1 | contig 98680 bp, 87 predicted proteins | sample 1576521 | NCBI WGS metagenome assembly OGYI01 (sample SAMEA3541484, study PRJEB24748) | human gut metagenome | biome: human gut; feature: human-associated habitat; material: faeces | place: China | collected 2012
GGGGGACAGGCAAGACAGCACAGGGCTCACGGGTACAGTTACCCTCACAACCTCCCGAATCTTTCCGTTTGACAACCCGCCCTATTGCCCCTATAATAATACAGAAAGTAAAAGCCGGAATTTATCTGAGGAAAGACCCGGCTGAAAATCAGGAGGCACACAATGACATTTACCTACCCGGCGGTTTTTACCCCCAAAAAGGAAGGCTCAGGCTATCATGTGGTATTTCCTGATCTGGAATGCTGTGAAGCAGATGGACCGGATTTGGAGGATGCCATTGATAATGCTGCGGAAGCGGCATATAACTGGATTTGCGCGGAAATGGAAGAAGAGGAGTGCGAACTTCCCTCTCAGACCCATGAAGGTGATTTGGAACTGGAAGAAGGACAGTTTGTGAGAAAGATTCTTGTCAGAATCAAGCTTCTTCCGGATAATGATTAGTCATAGAGTAAAATTAAGCCGGCAGCAGGATGAATTTCCTGTCTGCCGGCTTTTAAATGCTCTTTACTTAAATAAATGTATCGTTCCGTTATCGTTCAGATGCCGGAGCAGTGACAGGCTGATAGGGAAGCCGAATAGCCCCACGACGCCTAAAAGCTGGACGCCGACAAACATGCTGGCAAGAGTTACCACAGGATGCAGGCCAATCTGGCTTCCCACAATTTTAGGTTCAATGATGTTCCTGATAACGGTTATGATCAGATAAACGATCAATAATCCTATGGAAAGAGAATAATCCCCCGTCAATGCGGCGATTACCGTCCAGGGAATCATGATGCCGCCGGTGCCCAGTACCGGAAGAACATCGAATACCGATATCAAAAAAGCGATTAATATGGAGTTTTTGACACCTATAATGCTCAGCCCGATGGACAGCTCGATAAAGGTAATCGTCATGATCAGGGCATAGGAACGGATGCATACAAAGAGAGTGCCAACCACGTATTTTTTGACCTGAAGAAAAATCTGTTTGGATTTGCCGTCCAGCTGTTTTAAGAAAAAGCCGGTGAGCAGTTCATAGTCCGCCGCTATGAAAAAAGTAGATATAATCATGAGCAGCAGCTTGATAAACAGTCCGGGCAGGGAAGAAGCGACACCTGAGATGGTGCCCATAGCGCTCATGGAAAGGCTGGAAACCATCTGTCCGATAGACTGGATAAACTGGTTGAAAAGATCCTCCAGAGTGGATACCAGCGAGGGATCCATTTTTTTCAGGCCCTGTTCAACGTTCCTGAAGATATCAGTCAAAACAGGTTCCACATGAGCGGCGTAAATCTGCGGCAGATTCATAACCAGATCCCTTGTGGTGGAAAAAGCGCGGATGCCCAGCAGGGAAATCAGCAGCCCGATAGTGCTGTAAAAGACCAGCACAAGGAGGACTGCCGCAGGCTTCCTCGGCAGATGGAGCTTGCGTGACAGGAAAATAACAGGTCTTTTCAGCAGATAGGCTATGACAAATGCGATCACAAAGGGAGACAGCATAGGCAGCCCGTACTTAAGGAGCAGAAAAACGGCGCAGAGCAGAAATGCAAAATACAAAAAATTAATGATAAAGGCTTTCTTTTTTTCCATGTTGTAATCAGACAATAAAACAGAATGTTATTGCCGTATCCTTTCTTATCTTAATTTATCCTCATCGGTTCAGGAAGGTTCCCGGTAAAAGAAAACTACAAAAAAAGCATACCTTGTATTTGGAATCAATACAGGTTATGCCTGAAGATATTATTATTTGAAGACTTATCGGAATCATCGGAATCGGGCACCGTGGTATTCGGTGTGCTCATGTGGCGGTATATCTCCTTGTTTGTTAATGATTGTCATTTATTTTAAGGGAAAATAAGAGATTTTACAATAAGAAATTTAAAAATTTGCAAAGTCTTAACATTTTTGCCGGATTGGGCCGGCTAAAATCCTGCATATGAAAATTCTAAAATCCTGCATATGAAAATTCCTGCTTGACAAATACCCTGTATGGGTATATTTTAGATGCATAGGATATACCCTGCCGGGGTATACTGACATCATCAGGCAACAGCTTAATTCTGTTCTTATAATAATCCGTTACATTCATGGAGGTAATATATTATGCCGGATAAATCAAAGGAAAAAGATAACTTATGTACGGCCTGCCAGGACTGCTGTTCCCATCATAAGAACACTCCCCGGAGCGAATCGTCCAACAGACAGCTGCAGAACCGTCTGAACCGGATGATTGGTCAGTTGAACGGCATTAAAAAAATGCTGGACGACAATCGTTACTGCGGAGATATCCTCACCCAGATCGCTGCCGTGGAAAGCGCGCTGCAGAGCTTTGGCTACATCATACTCCAGGATCATATGGAAACCTGCGTGGTGGAGGAAATCAAAAACGGAAATCTTCAGATTGTAGACGAAGCGGTGGATTTAATTAAAAAATTAAAGTAAACACGTATTACTTTGAAAAAGAGGTGAAATCATTGAAAAACGAAAAGTTTCATATAACAGGGATGACCTGTGCAGCCTGTCAGGCGAACATCACCCGGAATGTGGGAAAGCTGGATGGGGTGGAGGAGGTAAACGTCAGCCTGCTGGCGAACCAGATGACGGTGGCTTATGATGAAGAAAAGACAGATGAACAGGCCATTATCCATGCGGTTACGGAAATTGGCTACGGGGCGTCCGGCACCGGAACGGAATCCCAAAAGGACAGCGGATTCGGGAAAGAATGGCAGGACCGGAGAGAAATGACGGAAGAGAACCAGAAGGAAATGAAAAGGCGTCTGATAACCTCGGTAGCCATACTGATTCCTCTGATGTATGTGGCGATGGGGCCGATGATGTCGCTGCCTGTCCCGGGATTTCTGGTAGGTATGGAAAATTCCCTGATATCCGCTCTGACCCAGCTGCTGCTCACTGTTCCGGTAATGATCATCAACCGCCATTTTTACCAGTCCGGTTTTAAGGCACTGGTGAAAAAAGCGCCCAACATGGACTCTCTGGTGGCGATAGGATCTGCGGCGGCTTTTGTATATGGCGTGTTTTCCATGTATCGGATGGCCTATGGTTTCGGCCACGGGGACATGGACCTTGTGCATCAATACGGCCATGAACTGTATTTTGAGTCCTGTGCCATGATTCTGACACTGATCACCGTAGGAAAGTATCTGGAAGCGCGGTCCAAGGCAAAGACCTCCGACGCGCTCCGTAAGCTGGTGGATCTGGCCCCGAAGACGGCGGTTGTCCTGCGGGACGGCATCGAACAGGTGATTCCCGCAGAAAATGTGACGGCAGGCGATATCGTGGTAATCAAGCCGGGCGGAAGCATTCCCGTGGACGGTGTGGTGACGGAAGGCCACGGCTATGTGGATCAGGCGGCCATTACCGGAGAGAGTGTCCCTGTGGAGAAAAAAGCGGGGGATGAGGTTATTTCGGCAACGATAAATAAAAACGGCAGTTTCCGTTTCCGTGCGTCCAGAGTAGGGGATGACACCACACTGGCTCAGATCATTCGTCTGGTGGATGAGGCGGGAAATACCAAGGCTCCTATCGCACGTCTTGCCGACAGGGTGAGCGGGGTTTTTGTCCCGGCGGTTATCATCATTGCCATACTGACAGCCATAGTTTGGCTGATAGCGGGCCAGTCCTTTGAGTTCGCCCTTTCCAATGCCATTGCGGTTTTGGTAATATCCTGTCCCTGTGCCCTGGGCCTTGCCACACCGGTAGCAATTATGGTGGGAACGGGAAAGGCGGCGGAATACGGCATTCTCATAAAATCGGCGGTGAGCCTGGAAACCCTGCATTCCATTGATACGGTAGTGCTGGATAAGACAGGAACGATCACGGTAGGGCATCCTTCGGTAACGGATGTGATTCTGTGGAATAAAAAGAACACCCGGGAAGAATTCCTGGCGGAAGCGGCGGCCGTGGAAGCCGGCAGTGAGCATCCTCTTGCCGTTGCCGTAGTGGAAAAAGCCGGGCAGGAAGGTCTTATCCTGCCGCAGGCGGAGGCCTTTGATTCTCTTGCGGGCCGGGGCGTGAGCGCCATTGTAAAGGGTAAGCGGTATCTGGCAGGCAACATGGCCTTCCTGCAGGAAAACGGCCTTCTGAAACAGCCGGAGCTGCAAAAGCAGGTGCAGGAACGGGTGGACAGTCTGGCGTCGGAAGGAAAGACTCCTCTGCTGTTTGCCCGGGAAGAGGAACTGGAAGGGATTATTGCCGTGGCGGATACGGTAAGGGAAACCAGTAAGGCGGCATTAAGGCAGTTTAAGGAAGCTGGTCTGAAGGTGGTTATGCTCACCGGTGATAACCGGATTACAGCGGAGGCCATACGGAAGAACCTGGATATTGAAGAAGCTATTTCTGAGGTAATGCCCACACAGAAGGAATCCTGTATCCGCGAACTGCAGGAAAAAGGCCACAAGGTTGCCATGGTGGGAGACGGCATCAATGATGCTCCTGCGCTCACCCGTGCGGATGTGGGGATTGCCATCGGTGCCGGAACGGATATTGCCATCGATTCGGCGGATGTGGTACTCATGAAGGATTCCCTGGAGGATGTGGTGACGGCAATTGATTTGAGCAAATCGGTTATCCGCAATATCAGGATGAATTTATTCTGGGCATTTTTCTACAATGTCTGCGGCATTCCCGTGGCGGCAGGCCTGCTTTATCCGATGTTCAATATCCGGCTCAGCCCCATGATTGGCGCGGCGGCCATGAGCCTGAGTTCCGTCTGTGTGGTCACCAATGCGCTCAGGCTGCGGTTTTTCAAGGGAAGGACGCTTCCTTCCGATACGGCGGAAGAACAGAAGAAAAATGGAACGGCAGATTCAGGTACGGCAGAGTTAAGAACTGCGGAAATAAGTGCCGGAGATGATAGCCATGAATCAAACAAAGAAGCGAATTGGGAAGTGAAAAAAGAAGAAAGGAACGGCGAAAAAATGCCGTCCGGAAAAGGAGAAAAAGAAATGGAAAAAGTAATTGAGGTAGAAGGAATGATGTGTGCTCACTGCCAGATGCATGTACAGAAGGCTCTGGCCGCAGTGGAAGGAGTCAGTGAAGCAGCGGTTGATTTGGAGGCTAAAAAAGCGGTGGTTAAGCTCTCACAGGAGGTGTCCGATGAAACGCTTATGAAAGCGGTGGAGGATGCCGGCTATACCGCCGTAAGCTGCTCCGTTCAGTAAAGTCGGGGCCGGAAGCGGCAGGCGCATTCCGGACAAAGGCAATCAGAGCAAAAAAGCAGGATATGTCAGTTTAACAGGGAATAGTTCATTGCGGACGGAAGAAAAATAGGCTATAAAGAAAAGGGTTACTAAATACCATTTCTTCCTTCTGCCGGCAATGGAAATACACAGCCTTCGCGGCGGCAGAAATGCTGTCCGGAGGCTTTTTTATGTCGTCGGAGGCAGCGAACTGCGGTATTGGCTGGGCGTCATATCCGTAAATTTTTTAAACTGACGCATAAAATGGAGTTCATTATCGTACCCGCACAGTGCGGCGATGGACTGCACGGAAATATCTGTTGTGCGCAGATAAAAACGTGCTGTGCCCAGGCGGGCCTGTATGACCTCCTGAATACAGGAAATGCCGAATAATTCCCGGTACAGATGCTGCATATAGGAGGGGCTTAAGTGGACGTATTCCGCCATGGCTTCCACCGTCCATTTTTTATGAGGGGTATTTAATATGGACATGCGCAGATCATTCATAACAGGATAATACTTATTGGTCATGACCTTATCCTCAGGATCCTTAAGCTGGGAGGCAAGAGAATAAAGAAGGGCATGCATGAGCGAATTGATGATCTGTTCCCGGTAAGGGTGGTCCGTATGCTTCTCTATGACGATCATCCGGGCGTACTCGGAGAGCTGCGCCATGTAGGGAAGGGAGAGGGGCGTGCTGAAAGGGATTTCCAGCCCCAGCAGAAAAGGAAGGTCCGTTTCATCAGGCAGGAAGTGGATCCAGTCATTATTGAAAAGGAGCCCGGTACTCCCGTAATGGACAGGTACATTTTTATCATAAAGGATGACGGTTCCCGGAAGAGTGAGCATACGTTCCCCCTTTATGGAGAAGAACGCATTCGTTTTGACAAGAAGAAGCGTATAATCCGGAGTGCCGCAGGGGCGCCTCATTTCCAGATGCGTCCGGTGTTTGGAATCATAGCCGCAGTGGCCTACTGTAATCATGGCAGCCTGTCCTTTCAGATAGTATAGGGAAAATGCATTTATGCAGGAATCCCGCTAAGTTTATTTTACAGTCAAAAATTTATTTGTATAGAGGTTAAATGAAAGAAAGGGGAATTTTCAATGGAAAAAAGAGAAGAACTGCAGCAGGAAAAAAAGAAATGGCTTGAGGAGGTATATGGTAAAATCTGTACCAAGATGAGTGCGGAATGTACCAGGGTGGGGGACAGGATTCCCTATATTCCCGAAAACGGCCGCTACGAGGGCGATTTGGCCGAAACGGATGTATGCTGGTGGACCAATGGATTCTGGGGCGGGATCCTTTGGCAGATGTATCATGCCACGGGAGAAGAAAAATACCGTCTGGCGGCTGAAGGTGTGGAGAACAAAATGGACGCCGCCTTTACGAGTATCGGAAAGCTGAACCATGATGTGGGCTTTATGTGGCTGCATACGGCGGTGGCGGATTACCGGCTGACCGGGAATCCCAAATCCCGTGAAAGAGGGGAAAATGCCGCCAATATACTGGCAGGCAGGTTTAATCCCCTTGGAAAATTCATCCGCGCCTGGAACGGGGACAGCAATATCGGCTGGATGATCATCGACTGTATGATGAACATTCCCCTTCTGTACTGGATGAGCGAGGAGAACAAGGATCCCCGTTTTAAATCCATAGCGCTGATGCATGCGGACACGGCGATGGAGAAGCTTGTCAGGCCCGATGGCTCCTGCAACCATATTGGAATCATGGATCCTTTAACAGGAGATCTGCTGGAAGCGCCCGGCGGGCAGGGCTATGAGGAAAACAGCTCCTGGAGCAGAGGACAGGCCTGGGCATTATATGGATTTGCCCTGAGCTACCATCATACCAAAGAAGTGAAGTATCTGGATGCAGCCAAAAGGATAGCCCATTATTTTATCGCCAATGCGGCCATGACGGACTATCTGCCGCTCTGTGATTTCCGTGCTCCCGAGGAGCCGGTTTTCTATGATTCCACAGCGGGAGCCTGTGCGGCATGCGGCCTTCTGGAGATAGCCGGGTTTGTGCCGGAAAATGAAAAGAAGCTTTATGAGGACAGCGCATACCGTATTTTACGGGCCATGGAAGAGCATTTCGCCAACTGGGATGAAAATGTGGATGCCATTCTGGAAATGGGAAAAGTGGCATATCATGGGGAAGCCGGACAGGAAGCAATTATTTACGGGGATTATTTCTTTATAGAAGCCATCCTGCGCATGCTGGATAAAGACTGTTTTATCTGGTAAAATATAACAAACAGGAATATAGGCAGAAAATATCCGGATACACGGCCTGGAATTCATGGAAGCTGTGGCAGGGAGGAATGGAAAAAATGGAGAATCAGAGAAGAAAAGAATGGCTGGAGTCTATGCTGCGCATTGTTTCACCGGTTTTTGACGCATTGGAGAAAGAGGAATTACATAAAACCATGCCATTGGATTTTCATGAGGAAAGGTCGGAATATGCACCGCTGGAGGCCTTCGGAAGAAGCATGCTGGGGCTTGCGCCCTGGCTGGAAGCGGAAGGGCTTGAGGAAGAGGAAGAGAAGCTGCAGGCCGTCTGGCGGAAGAAGGCCCTGCGCTGTCTGGACGCTGCCACGAATCCGGAATCCGTGGATTTTATGAATTTCACCACAGGGGGCCAGCCCCTTGTGGATACGGCGTTCCTCTGCCATGCCCTTGTGCGTGCGCCGAAACAGCTGGCGGGAAAGCTTACGGAACGGGTGCGGCATAACCTGGCAGAGGCGCTGCGCTCTTCCCGTACAATCATGGCCGGAAGCACCAACTGGCTGTTCTTTTCCGCCATGGTGGAGGCCGGCCTGTATCTGCTTGGGGAAGAGGATTATGATAAAATGCGCATTGCCTATGCGCTGCGCAGCTTTGAGGGCTGGTACAAGGGTGACGGCGTTTACGGGGACGGAGAGATGTTCCACTGGGATTACTATAACAGCTTTGTCATCCAGCCGATGTATGTGGATCTTCTGGAGCTGTTCGGGGATTCGGCGGAAGAATACAGGATATTGAAGGAAAAAGTAATGGCCAGAGCTTCCCGGTATGCCTCCGTTCTGGAACGTATGATTGCTCCGGACGGAAGTTATCCCGTGATTGGCCGTTCGATCTGTTATCGGTTCGGCGCATTTCAGATGCTGGCCCAGGCCGCCCTGCAGCACAGGCTGGAGAAAGGGCTCGCGCCAGCCGGGGTGCGGTGTGCTCTGACCGCCGTGCTGCGCAGATGCCTGGAAAACGGGGATATGTTTGATGAGAAGGGGTGGCTGCGTCCCGGGGTATACGGCTTCCAGCCGGAGCTTGCGGAAGGGTATATCAATGTGGGAAGCCTTTATTTGTGCAGCGCCGTTTTCCTGCCGCTGGGGCTTCCGGCGGAGGATTCCTTCTGGACAGGGGAGGATGAAGACTGGAGCGGCAGAAAGGTATGGAGCGGCGGACATATAGCTATTGACCATGCCCTGGACTGACGGGCTTAAGCAAAAAAATGAACTCCATGCAGCAAAATTCAAACGGCCTCATATGATAAATGTACTCTTGACTTGATATATCCGGCAGGATAAGCTTTTAGAAGAACGAAACTGTCGGGAGGAGTGCTGGGGAAATGACATATGAAGAAATGGACGGCAGACTCAGAGGTCTGGAGCCGTATGAACAAAAGCTGAAGGATAAAATCTGCCGTCCCGATTATTCAGGTTTTGAACAGATTACCTATAAGCAGAAGGGAAAAACAATCCAGGTGTACGTTATGGGGTATTCCTGTTCGGAAACATTTGATGCGCCCGGACGCCTGCGGACGGCCAGAGGGCATACCGTCTATGTGGATAAGAAAAGATGCAATCTGTTCATGAATAAGAATGCCCGTTTTGCTGAGGTGGAGCCCCATGTCCATGATTGGGTGGAGCTCGGATATATGTATTCGGGAAGCTGCACGCAGACGGTGGGAGAGACGGAAATCCTGCTGAAGCAGGGGCAGATTATAATACTCGACTCAGGAATTCCCCATGCAATCGGAAATACCGGGGAAAATGATATCTTGATTAACATGCTGATGAAAAAAGAATTCTTCGACCATTCCTTTTATTCCAGACTGGCTGATTTGGGTATCATTACAGAGTTCCTGATGAATGTCATGTCGGAACAGACTTATCATGACAGCTATATTGTTTTCGATTCGGAAAAGGATCGGAGGATCCAGCTTTTTATGAAGGAGCTGATCTGTGAATTCCTTTCGCCCACCAGTATGGAGAAGGAAATTATCAATAATCTCATCGTCCTGCTTTTCTCGGAGCTGGTGAATGTTTATGAAAACGGAAACGTAAAGGAGCTTGCCGGTCACAGGAAAACCTGTGTGGTGGCGATCATGCATTACATTGAAGAAAACTTCAGGGAATGCACGTTAAAGGATACGGCTGAAATATTCGGGCTGAATGCCAATTATATGACGACACTTCTTAAGCGTATGACCGGGTATTCCTTTAAAGAGCTGGTGATGGAACAGCGGCTGCAGTTTGCCGCAGGCATGATCCTGAATACCGACCTTGCATGTGATAAGATAATCGCCATGTCGGGCTGCGGAAACGGAACCTATTTTTATAAAAAATTCAAGGAAAGGTTCGGATGCTCCCCCAGGGACTACAGAAATAAAGGAAAGACAGGGTAAGGTATTACAAGTTTTTTAACCTCATAAAGCAAATAGAAAACCGTGTGTATGATTCGGGCTGTACCGAATTCTGACACGGTTTTTTGTTGTGTTTTCATGTTTTTGGAATGTGAAGTTTTGACGTTAAACTGCTGGGCTTTTGTCGTAGAATAATCAAATAAGAAATGTTAATATCTCATATATAATTCAGACAAAGATATGAATTTTATATAAACATGCACAAAACAACAGTACTGAAAAATAGAAAAACCTGAAAATATCTTTTAAATATCAATTTTTACTCGTCTGTAATATCAATTTGTATAATCGTCAAAACAACAGGAAATCAGATAAAATAAACAGGAAATGGGGAGAAAAGTGATGCGGGTAAGGTCAATGGCGTCTAAGACGGATTTCATGAAGGAAGCACGTTTGCAGAAACAGAAAAAACTGAAAAAATACAGGTTCCTTTATCTGGCCCTCGCCTTTATCGTGATGTATTATCTGCTTTTTCAGTATATCCCCATTTTGTGGGGCTTCCTGATTTCCTTCAAAGATTTTAAGGTGGGCGGCACGATAATGGGGGCGAAATGGGTGGGGATAAGCAACTATGCCGCAATTTTCAAGGATCCGGATATGCTTCGGCTGATACGCAATACCCTGGTTATCAGCTGTTCCCGGTTACTGTTTACCTTTTTCCCTCCTATACTGCTGACGATTGCCATATTTGATCTGAGGAACAGCCGGTTCAAAAAATTGAGCCAGACGATAGTTTATATTCCTCATTTCTTTTCCTGGGTCGTCATCTACGGGATTGTATACGCTTTCTTTTCCGGAAATGGATTTATCAATAATATCCTTTTTGCGGCAGGAGGAAGCAGGACAGAGTTCATGACTTCCACCAAAGCCTTCGTTCCTCTGTTGGTGGGATCGCAGATTTGGAAGGAGACGGGCTGGGCAACCATTTTGTATTTTGCGGCGCTCACAGGCGTGAATCCGGAGCTGTATGAAGCGGCAAAAATCGACGGGGCAGGCCCTCTTGCGAGAATTAGGGCGGTCACGCTTCCGGCTATGCTGCCGGTGGTCACATTTTCCCTGATCATGGCGATGGGCAATATACTGAACAATGATTTTGAGCAGATACTGTTGTTCTATAATTCGGCTGTTTATGATGTGGGTGACATTATTGATACCTGGGTATACCGTGTCGGCCTTGGCAAAATGCAGTATGGCCTCGGCGCGGCCGTGAGTATGCTGAAGGCGGTGATAAGCCTGTTCCTGATTCTGGTGGCAAATTATACTTCGAAAAAGACAACTGGCAGAGGAATGTTTTAGGAGGCATAGGACATGAAACGTAATCCCAATAAGATTAAGCTTTCGAAAGAGGAACTGATTTATCAGGCCGTGATATCCCTGTTTCTGATTCTGTTTTTAATCATCTGTATCGTGCCGTTTCTGTATGTACTGGGGATGTCTTTCACATCGGAAGGTGAAATGATACAGAGAAATTATTTTGTAATTATTCCAAGGGAACCCATTCTTGCGGCCTATAAATATGTGCTGAATAAGAAATTTTTCCTCAGCATGGGCGTGACGGTGGCAAGGACACTGCTGGGCGTGGTGGCTGCGCTGGCGCTGGCGGTTCCGGCGGGTTATATACTGGCGAAGCAGGATCTGCCTTACCGTTCGGCATGCATGATTTTCTTTATCATCACGATGATACTGAACGGCGGTCTTATCCCCAATTATATGCTGATGACAAGGCTGAAGCTGCTGGATTCCTTCTGGGTATATATAGTGCCGGCCTTTGCCAATACCTACGGAATCCTGGTGGTAAAGCTTTTTGTGGAGGGAATACCGTCGGATGTGACGGATTCGGCGGAGCTGGACGGGGCGTCGGAGCTCCAAAAGCTTGTATATATAGCGATCCCTCTGCTGAAACCCACCTTATGCGCCTTGGGGCTGTTTGCGGCGGTTACCCATTGGAACGCATGGTTTGATGCGCTGGTCTACATAAGAAACGAAGCCTTATACCCGATTCAGCTGGTAATCAGGAACCTTCTCATTGCCAGTTCAAGCGGAGATATGATGAGCAATGTCAATACCTATGCAAAAATGACGTCGGAATCCATAAAAATGGCCAGCGTAGTCATAGCAGTGCTGCCGATTCTCTGTATTTATCCGTTCCTGCAGAAGTATTTCGTACATGGCATGTATACCGGAGCGGTAAAGGGGTAGGCGCACTATGAAATCATAAATAAAAAGGAGAAGAGAAGATGAAAAAGAAGTGGAAAAGACAGACAGCTGTGTTAATGGCTGCCGCGCTGGCAGCATCCATGCTGGCCGGCTGTTCTGGAAAAGCGGAGAATGCATCGGCCGGCAATGCAGCCTCGGAAAGTGAACCGCAGCAGAGCGCTGCACAACAGGAAAGCACAGCGGAAACAGGGGAGAGCGGAGGCAATGTAACAGCGTTTGAAGACATCGATTTTCCGGATTCCATGCCCGCGAATCCCACCCTGGCTGAAGAGGACTGGTATGCTTACGATGATATGAGCAAACGGTATGAAATTGAGCTTTTCACCTATCATTACGGAAAAACGCCGCCGGCGGAGGACCCAATTGAAGCATGGCTGGAAGAGAAGTATAATGTGGACATCACATTGACAACCTGTGCACAGAGCGATATGGAAACCGTTCTTTCTACAAGATTTTCTTCAGGGGATGTTCCGGATCTTGTGACGCTTCCGGTCCTTCCGAATGCGGCAAGCGGCAAGAATTTCGGCTTTACCCTGGGAGAACAGGGGCTGCTGCTTGACGCGAAGGAGATCTATCCGTATCTGCCCCAGACCTGTAAGTTTGTCACAAAGACCATCCTTGGCTACAGTACGATGCCCGACGGCACCATACCCTTCTTTACCAAATATTCCATTCAGGACAGTGATATCTGGGCCTATGCCATCCGTCAGGACTGGCTTGACAAATTCGGCATGGATATGCCTGAAACAAAAGAAGAGCTGATTGAATATGCGAAGGCGTGTACTTTTGATGACCCGGACGGAAACGGGATTCAGGATACCTGGTTTATGACGGGCGCCGGAGGAGGCACCAGCTTCGGCATGATGAGCAATTTCGTCAATTTCTTCGGGAATCCCACCGACCATGCGGAAAACGGAACGCTGGTATCCCCGATGTTTGACGGTACAATGAAGGCGTATCTGGAATTTTTAAATGAACTGTATAATCTGGGAGTCCTGGCTCCCGACTGGTATACGATAGACTGGGAAACGGCCAAATCCTATACCATGAATGATAAGATAGGAATGGTTCATTATCCTTCCAACGCATTATATGAGGAATATGTCAACGCCCACAACAGAGATTACAGTATTATTGATGCATGGGCATTCCTGGATAAGCCCCCTATTGAAAGCGGCAAATATGCGGCAAGCGGCAATCCCGGTTTATTGTTTGCGATTCCGGCTGCAAGTGTAAAGGACGATCCCGGAAAGCTCATGAGAATCTGTCATATCATGGACGCCATGTGCTACGGAGGAGAAGCGTATTTCCAGACCGTGCAGGGCGGCGGGTTGGATGTGTTCCCGGATTATAAGGATGATTACAGGCAGTATAACGAAGACGGAACCAATATATGCTATGTATCTCCCACACATCCCGGCTATACGAAATACGGCACCGATAACCTGGATCTGGCTGCATGGCAGAATTTCGGATATACACTGAAATGGCAGCAGTATTATTCCACAAATGAAGAGGAAAAAGATTATTTTGCCCTGATAAACGAGGGTGTTGCTAAAATGGCCAAATATGAACGGTGGAATAACGATGCGCTTTTGATTAACATTCCGGGGGATATCGCTCCAAACCTGGATGAATTCGATATCGCTCAGAAATACAAATTCGTAACAGGCCAGAGAAGCTTTGACGAATGGGAAGCTTTCCAGAAGGAATGGCTGGATAAGGGCGGAAGAGAAAAACTGGCGGCGACTGCAGAGAGTCTCGGATGTACGCTCCCCGATGAAATGAAATAAGGCAGGGGTATTAAGATGAATAAGAGCTATATCAGGCCTCTTTTCTGGCAGCATGGGGAACCGGAGGCGGTACTGAAGGAAGAAATACATCAGATGTTCCAAAACGGAATCGACAGCTTTATTGTGGAATCCAGGCCGCATCCGGATTATCTGAGTTACGGCTGGTGGCGGGATCTGGACATCATAATCGCCGAAGCCAAAAGGCTGGGAATGAAGGTATGGATTTTTGACGACAGCGCATTCCCCAGCGGATATGGGGCGGGAAAGCTGAAAAGCCTTTATCCGGAAGCCGGGAAAAAATATGTGAAGGAAGCCCATATCGATGCCATAGGCCCTCTTGAAGGCAGTTCTTTCCGGATCCGTGACTGGCTGAATCAGGATGAGAAAATCATCCGGGTGACGGCGGCCAGGAGAAAAGGAAATTACGAGGATCTGGAAGACGGCAGTCTGGTGGATATCACTTCTTTGGAAGAAGACGGCATTCTGTACTGGGATGTTCCGGAGGGGGCCTGGAGAATATTTCTCTTTATTTTAACCGGAAACGGCGGGGAGGAATGGACGAAGGACTATGTGAATCCGATTGACCGGGACTGCGTGGACCGCTTTATTCAAATCATATATGAAGAGCATTATCATCGTTACAAGGAAGAGTTCGGCACAGTGATACAGGGATTCTTTTCCGATGAACCGAGGTTCGGCAATGCGGCCTCTTATCACATGCATCCGGGAGACTGGACGGAATATGGGGGAACTGCTCCGGCAGTTTTCCCCTGGAGCCGCAGACTGCCGGAACTGCTGGAGGAGGAATGCGGGGAAGATATCGGAAAACTGCTTCCGTATCTTTGGTGCGGGGAATCGGATCATGCGAAGGATGTGAGGTTTGCCTATCAGGATCAGGTTTCCCGACTGTTCGGAACCGAATTTATCGGCAGGATCGGGGAATGGTGCCGTGCGCACAAGGTAAAGCTGATTGGCCATGTTGTGGAGGATAACGGCGCACATGCGCGTCTCGGTTATGGATGCGGGCATTTCTTCCGTGCCATGGAGGGAATGGATGCGTCGGGTCTTGATGTGGTGTACCAGATTTGGCCGGAGTATACCCAGGGAAGGCATCTGACTCCCTTCGGGTATCTGGATTCTTATTTTTACTATTGGGGCCTGCCTAAAATGGCGTCTTCACTGGCTCACCTGGATCCCAAAAAGAAGGGGATAACCGTCTGTGAAATATTTGGCGCTTATGGCTGGCAGGAGGGGCTGAAGCTGATGAAATGGCTGACGGATCATGTCTGCGTGCGCGGAATCAACCGGCTGATCCCCCATGCTTTTTCCCCGAAAGAAAAAGATGAGGACTGTCCTCCGCATTTTTACGCGAGAGGGGAGAACCCGCAGTGGGATTATTTTCATGTGTGGTCAGACTATGCCAACAGGCTTTGCGCCCTTCTGTCGGAAGGACAGCATATAGCGGATGCAGCCGTTTTGTATCATGCCGAGGCGGAATGGGGAGGGGAATACGAACCGTTTGAAACAGCCGTAAAAGCACTGGCGGAAGCACAGATTGACTGCGATGTGGTGCCTGCGGATTATCTGATGCAAAATCGGGCGTCGGTGCGGGATGGGAAGCTCACGATAAATGAAGAAAGCTACGGCGCGTTAATCGTTCCCTATGCCCAGGCGCTTCCGGAAACGACAGTCAGAGAGCTGCTGCGCCTTGCGGAAGACGGGCTCACTGTTCTTATCATGCGTGATTATCCGGAGAGGATCTATTTTAAACCGGATTCCAGGCTGCTTACGAAACTGCACGGACAGGAAAACGTATATATTCGGACATATGAAGATCTGCCGGAGTATTTCAGAAAGGAAGAGACTGCAGTAAAGATAAAGGGAAGCTTCCCTTATCTCAGTGTCATGAAGAGAAAAACATCTGCGGGCACCCTGTTTTTCTTTGTGAATGAGAGCAAATATAAAACGGTTAGAACAATATTTTCTGTCGGTGAAGCGGAAAAACTGTTATGGTATGATGCCATGGAAAACAGGCTCTTTCGCAGCTGCCTGCCTGAAAAGGATGGAACAAAAGGGGAAGCAGGGCAGGCACAGCGGGAACTTATTCTGGAGCCGTACCAGTCCCTGTTTGCCTTCTGCGGGCAGACAGAGGAGAAGGCGGGATTGTTGGCAGGAGAACTTTTTGGGATACAGGAAATATATGAAGACCCGGCAGTTTTGCCGGAACCGTGTTCCGAATCAGAAACACTTACGGGAGCATTCAGAATCTACATACAGAATGTGCCGGAGGGCGGCAGGAAGCAGCTGGAACTGTCGTCTCTCTGTAATCTGGCGGTACCGGGACTTCTTCCGGAATATTCGGGAAAGATCTGCTATGAAACGGACTTTTCCATAGATATGCAGGAGGATGAAGGAAAGAAAAAATATTATCTGGATTTGGGCAGTGTATATGAGACGGCGGAGGTTTTTGTAAACGGCAGCCGGGCGGGTATCCGTATCTGTCCTCCGTATCGTCTGGATGTGACAGGACTGATACATGCAGGGAAGAATCAGCTTACGGTCACGGTGGCGAACACGCTGGCAAAGGAACGGGGCAATAATGTGTTTGACAGAGCCATGCCCCAGGAACCCACGGGATTGCTGGGCCCGGTAAGAATAATAAAAGCATAATAGCTGCGTTTACGCGGACAGAGCCGCCTATTTGCCTTGAAATCAGGCCATGCATGAAATATGCATGGCCTGATTTTATGCAGATTCCATCGGTAAGACAGGTGTGTTATAATAAAAAAGAATCCGGGTGAAATGAGGGAAATGACCGGAAAGGGGAGATGTTATGATAAAGCTGCTTATTGTAGAGGATGAGCTGATCACCAGACGGGGGCTGATGCGGCACATCCCCTGGAAAAAGATAGGCGTGGATATGGTGGAAACGGCGGAAAGCGCGGATGAAGCCTTTGGGATATGTGCCAGGTGGCAGCCGGACATCGTGCTTTCGGACATTAAGATGAGGGGAATGGACGGCATTGAAATGTGCAGACAGCTGCGGAGCCTTCTGCCGGACTGCCAGATTATTTTTGTCAGCAGCTATTCCTATAAAGAATATCTGAAGGCGGCGATTGAGCTGGGAGCCATACAATATGTGGAAAAGCCTGTGGTGCCGGAAGAGCTTATCGGTGCGGTGGAAAAGGGAATCGAGAGGATTGAACAGATCCGGGCACAGAAGGATCTGCAGGAAAGCTATACGGAAAGCCTCGATTTCCTGAAAAAAGAGGTCTTGTTTTCTCTTTTGTCAACACCGGGGGATGTGGATAAGCTGGAATGCCAGCTGCGAAAGAGCGGTTTATGGACCGGAACAGATACCCGGATGCGTATCGGGATTGTCAAGCTTGCCGGGACAGTGAGTGAAGGGAGGGAATTCCTGAATACATACAGAGAAGCGCTTCATGAGCTTATGGAACCCGCTCATTTTTACTGCAGCGCTGATTTTCATGATAAACGGACCCTGATCCTTCTGATTACCGAAGCAAGGGAAAGGCTGGAACGGGACAGCGGTCTGATACGGAGCTTATGCGCCCTGGCGGAGGAATCAAAAGGAGAGTTCAGGCATTTCCTTGCCCTGGGAAGGATGGTGGGAGAGCCGCAGCAGCTTTATGCTTCCTATGAGTCCGCCTGTCAGTCCGCCAGCAGCCTGTCTTATAAAGGCTTTTCCTCCTGCGCTTTCTCCGAGGAGGTTGCGCAGGACAGACATTTTGAACTGGACAGGGAGAGGGAGGAGGCTTTTGTAAACGCCCTTTCCAGGAGGGATAAGGAGGAAGCGGGACGCATCCTGAAGGACATTTATGATGATCTCACGGATCAGAAGGCTGCGCTGAACAGCTCTGTGAAAAACATGTATTTCCTGCTTTACAATCATGTACTCAGGCTGGAAAAGGAGCTGCTGAGCACGGGGAAGGAACAGAAGGAAAATAACCGTTTCTGGGATAATGCCCAGACGCTGCAGGAGCTTCATACCTTTCTTGCCGCCCGGGCTATGGAGGCAATAGAAGAACGGGAAAAGGAGGGAAGCGGGGGAAATGCGGTTATATTCCAGGTGATCGAGGTCATGAAGCAGAAATATCCGGATAAAAACCTGTGTATAAAGGATTTGGCAGATGCCGTATATCTCACCCCGTCTTATCTTTCCGGCCTTTTTAAACGCAGGACGGGAACCACTATCAACCAGTATCTGACGAACCTGCGCATCGAACAGGCCAAGCTCCTGCTGAGGGACAACAGCCTGAAGCTGTATCATGTGGCGGATCGGGTAGGGTATGAGGATGCGGCCTATTTCGCCAGGATATTTAAAAACCAGACGGGGATGACGCCTTCGGAATACAGGGAGAATAAGAGCCGGTGAAAAAAATATGGAATCAAATGAAAGTCAAGTTCCGCCAGCTGCCAATGAGAATAAAGCTTACGGTATCCTTTTCCGGTCCCATGATCCTGATTTTTATCCTCCTTCTTTCCGTCAGCTACCGGATTATTGAATCAGGGTATGAAGAACAAATCATGTATTCCGCCGATCAGTCCTTTGAGCAGGCCGTAAATTTCCTGCAGAATCATCTGCAGAATATGAATTATATTCTGGAACTGGTGGGTTCGGACAGGAACCTGCAGGACATGCTGCGTGAAGGCGACTATTGGGGAAGGCAGGAGACAGGGGATCAGTGGAGGGATTACTGGCGCATTAATGATATTATGACATCGCTGGAGCTTTCCAACAAAATGTATCAGTGCGGGATCTATGTACCGGATGAACTGGTATACGCCTGGAACCGGTATCATTTTTTTCCCGAGTCCGATTTGGAAAAAAAGGATTACTACTCGGACTTGTGTGAGCGGCTGGATAAGGGGCTTATAGGCTTTACCGGACTGGAGCGCAGCGGACTGGAAATCGTGGGTGTGAAAAAGCAGAGAGTCGCAATGCTGAAAAAAGTGTACGGTGACGAAGTGGGTGACGGCAGCGCCTGTGTGGCAAGAGTCAGTGTTGGGGCAGATGAATTGGAGCGGATTGTGGTTAATTCCGATATCACCCAGAAGGGGCTCAGCTATCTGATCGATGAACGGGGAGAAATCCTGGCGGCATCCAGCCGGGAAAATATGGAGGCGCTTTCCGAAAGCGGAAACCTGCCCGGGTACGGCCGCAATGCTTCGTGGCAGGAACTGCGGATAGGTAATTCCTCTTATCTTTTCCGGCAGCAGAATCTGGAGCAGGCGGAATGGACGCTGGTATCGATTATTCCCAGGCAGGCTTTTTACCGGCAGACTTATCTGATGGGAATGACACTCATCTTTTTTTCCATACTGATTGTTCTGTCTATTTTTTTGATATCATGGGTATTGGGGAAGTATTATACGAAAAGGCTGGTGGCGCTGAATACCCGGATGAAACAGGTACAGGACGGGCAGCTTTCCCTGGATATGGAAGTGGAGGAAAGCGATGAGATCGGGGAGCTGTTCCGCAGCTTTGGCTATATGACGAAGGAATTGCGTAAATTGATGTTGGAGCAGTACCGTCTGGGTAAAAATGTGAAAACGGCGGAGCTGCGCGCGCTGCAGGCCCAGATAAACCCGCATTTCCTTTACAATACGCTGGATCTGATAAATTGGGAGGCTATGGATTACAATGCGCCGGAGATCATGGAAATCGCCCGAAATCTGGCACAGTTTTACCGGATCAGCCTGAATAAGGGCAGACAGATTGTGCGGGTGGAGGAGGAACTGAATCATGTCAGGGCATACGTGAAAATAGAAAACTATCACTTTGATAATGCCATTCATCTGCAGATTGACGCGGATGAAGGCGTGGAGGAGCTGGCCTGCATCAATATTATTCTACAGCCTTTTGTGGAAAATGCGATTATGTATAGTATTGCAAAGGCTCCCGACAGGGAGACATGCAGGATACATATCCGGGCAGCATGCGAAGGACAGGATCTTGTTTTTCGGATTACGGATAATGGGTTTGGCATGAGCCGGGAGCAGATAGAACGGATTTTCGAGGAAAACAGTTATGATGTCAGCCATGGTTACGGTGCTAAAAACGTAAATTTCCGTATCAAGCTTTGTTACGGAGAAGAATATGGCGTGTTTTATGAAAGCGAAATTGGGAAAGGAACGACAGTTACGGTAAGAATACCGGCCATGACGCCGGAAGAAGCCGAAAGAAAACTGCAGTAGGAGCGAGCGGAGATGAGAAACGGTATGAACTCCCGTAGAAGGGGTTTGTACCGTTTTTTTATGGTTTTATATGCGCAAAAAGAAGAGAAAATGCCGAAAAATATTATTTTAATATACAAAATGATATATCCTAAAAAGATTAAAAAGGTAAAGTGCGGACTAAAACTTAAAATTCATAAAATAATTATACAAAATGCACATTATGCGTAAAATAATCCTGCAAATCTCAGTTTTGTCATATTTCAATTAGGTCTTCGGAAATATATAATCATAGTATCAAGAAAACGTACGAAAAGAAGGGAGATGGAAGGGTGAAAGAGCGCTTTATAAACTTCGGCCGCGAAATGAAGAAGAACAGGGTTCTATTTCTCATGGTGCTGCCTGCAGTGCTCCTGGTGTTGGTATTGTCCTATCTTCCCATGTCGGGACTGATACTGGCATTCAAAAACTATCGTTTTGACAAAGGGGTGTTCGGCAGTGACTGGAATGGGCTGGAGAATTTTCGTTATCTGTTCTCCTCCGGCACCGGCTGGCTGATAACTAAAAACACGATTCTGTACAACCTGCTGAATCTGATCACTTCACAGGGCCTTGCAATCGTATTGGCCATTATCATTTCGGAGATGCAGGGAAAGATTTACAAAAAGGTGACCCAGTCCATTATTTTTCTGCCTTATTTTATTTCCTGGGTTATTGTAGGCGCGTTTGTATACAACATTTTCAATTATGAGACAGGTCTTATGAACGGATGGCTCACCGCATTGGGAATGGAAAAAGTCAACGTCTACTCCATGCCCTGGGTCTGGCCCATCATTATATGCTGCTTCAATGCATGGAAATGGTGCGGTTACAATTCGATTATATACATAGCGGCAATAACCGGGATCGACGGGGAATGCTATGAGGCGGCTCAGATAGACGGTGCGAATGTTTTTCAGCGTATCTGGTATATTACACTGCCCTGTATCAAACCTACAGTCATCACCATGCTGCTTTTGCAGGTGGGAAGAATCCTCAGAGGCGATTTTGAGATGTTTTATCAGATAGTCGGCAATAACGGGCAGCTCTATAATGCAACGGACGTAATCGATACCTATGTATTCCGTTCCCTGATGCAGAATTCCAATCTTGGAATGACGGCGGCGGCAACTTTCTATCAGTCTATTCTCTGCTTTATTATTATCATGCTGGTTAATAAGGTGGTTAAGAAAATTGATGAAGATTATGCATTATTCTAAGAAGGGAGGGAACATTTATGGCAGAAAAACAGGTTATGGAATCCCGAAAAGTAAAGATGGGGACGGCGGCGGTTATTTTTAATGTTATAGGCTATATCCTGGTAGGCCTGGTGGCGCTCATCTGTTTATTGCCCTTTATCATGCTGGTTTCGGGATCGTTTTCTTCCGAACAGGCAATCCGCTTTACCGGTTATGGCATGCTTCCCAAAGACTTTACACTGGAAGCCTATAAAGTCGTATTTAAATATCCGGAAAAAATAGTACGTGCATACGGGGTGTCTATTTTTATAACGGCAGTGGGAACCGGGATTGGACTTTTTATTACAACGATGGCCGCTTACGTAATCAGCAGAAAAGATTTTAAATACCGCAACGCGATTTCTTTTTTCTTCTACTTTACGACACTGTTTAATGGAGGGATGGTCAGTACATATATTTTTTACATTCAGTACCTTCATCTGAAAGATAATCTGCTGGCGCTTATATTGCCGGGAATGGTAAATATTTTTTATCTGCTCATTATGAGAAGCTTTGTTTCCGCTATTCCCATAGCACTGGTGGAATCGGCAAAGATTGACGGGGCAGGAGAATTCCGGACCTTTCTGCAGATTGTCCTTCCGCTTCTGAAATCAGGGCTTGCCACAATCGGTCTGTTTATGGCGCTGGGGTACTGGAATGACTGGTATAATGCCATGCTTTATATGAATACTTCTGAAAAATACCCGCTCCAGTATATGCTTTATGATCTGCTTCAGCAGACACAGGCATTGGCCCGGATTGCAAGTCAGGCGGGAATACGGGTGGAAAGCCTGCCATCTAATACCTTAAAATTGGCGATGGCAGTCGTTGCCACGGGACCGATTATCCTGCTGTATCCATTTGTCCAGAAGTATTTTGTAAAAGGAGTTACAATCGGTTCCGTTAAAGGCTGAGCCGATAAAAAAGCTATATAAATAGGAGGATTATGAACATGAGAAAAGCTTCTAAACTGATTTCTTTGCTGCTCACGGCAGCAATGGCAGGAACTCTGCTGGCAGGCTGCGGAAACAGCGGCAGCTCAGGCAGCGGGAGCGGTTCTGCAGGAACAGCCGCTGATTCTGCGGCACAGACGCAGGTACAGGAGGAAGGAGGACTGGACACTTCGGAGGAAGTGGAGCTGGTGATGTATGTAATCAGCAATGAACCGGCCAAGCAGCAGGAACTGACGGATAACATGAACAAACTGTTCAAAGAAAAACTGAATTGTACATTGAAGATTAATTACATTGGATGGGCTGAATATGCAAACAAATATCCGCTGCTTTTTTCTTCAGGAGAAGCCTTCGACATGGCTTATACCGCAACATGGCTGAATTATTCAGCGCTTGCAAAGAAAGGGGCCTTCATGAATCTGGATGATTTGTGGCCGACCTATGCGCCCAAGAATTATGCGATGCAGTCGGAAACAGCCAAGCAGCAGGCGACCATTGACGGACATTATTACTGTGTTCCCACATTGCTGGCGACCTATTCCGCATACGGCCCCATGTTCCGTACCGATATTCTTGACGGCACGGATTGGGACGGTAAGATGGAAAGCTTTGAGGATATGGAAGAATACATGGATCTGGTAAAGGCCAACCGTCCTGAGTTTGAACCTTTGGATATGTATTCCTCCGGATCGGAAATGGATGATTTGTACATGTGGAATAATGGGGTATATTCTCTGAAAGGTTCTTCCAATGACTTCCTTTTCATTGATCCCATGGAAGAGAATCCCAAGATCTTTACCTATTATGAATATGAAAAAACACCGGAATTCCTGGAAATGATGAATCGCTGGAATGAAAAAGGCTTCTTCAGCAAATCCGCTTTATCCGATACCGATTCCGATAAAACGAAAAACGGGAAAGCGGCCCTTAAAGTACATAACGTGGATACTTTTACAGGACTGGTCATTGACAAGCCGGAATACAGCTTCGATTATGCCAATCTGGTGAAGGATGTTTCCAATATGGCATTTACCCAGGACGCCATGGTTATTTCCAATACCTCCAAGCATCCGGAACGGGCGCTGGCGCTTTGGGAACTGATTACGACAGACAGAGAAGCTTTTGATGTATTCTTCTATGGAATTGAAGGCGTATCTTATGAACTGAATGATAAAGGTGAAGTGAAAACATTGGATCCCGACAACTATGCGGCGTCCGCCATGTGGGCGGCACGTACCACGGAGCTGAACCGTGACGGGATCGGCACACCGGATCGTACCATTGAACTGAAAAAAGAATGGGATGCTTATATCAAGGATGGTGTGGGAAGCCAGAAATACCGTTCCTTCGTACTGGATACTTCCTCCATCGAAACAGAATATGCGGCCTGCCAGAACGTACATCAGCAGTACTGGTGGCCTCTGGAGCTGGGCTACACGGAACCGGTAAGCGGACTGAAGGAGTATCAGGAGAAGATGGAAGCCGCCGGTATTGAAAAGGTGCGCGAGGTTCTGCAGCAGCAGCTGGACGCATACATAGCCGGACTCGGACAGTAAAATAAGGCATAAGAAGGTCTTGTAAAGGCCGCGCGGAAGTAAGAAGAGAATTATGGCGGCGGAGAAATTTTTTCCGCCGCCTTTTCAGACAGAAAAGAAATGATATCATAGATATGGGGTAAAAGGTGATCCGGCAGGGGCCGGGGAAAAGAGGACAGGATGGAACAGACAATTAAGTTATATCTGACGCAGATGGGGAACAATAAAAAGCTTCAGGAGCAGGCGGGGCTGCGTTTTGAAGAGGATAAGCCCGGAAATGACGGGAATGAAGGCAATGTACTGAATGTATATGATCAGGTGGAGTATCAGGAAATAATGGGCTTCGGAGGGGCGTTCACCCAGGCGTCGGCGGTGAATTTCATGGCTCTTTCCGACAGTCAGCGCCGGGAGGTCCTGGAAGCTTATTTCGATAAAGAAAAGGGCATCGGCTATAATTTCTGCCGGCTCACGATAAACAGCTGTGATTTTTCCACGGAAATGTATTCCTATGACGACACACCGGAAGATTACGAACTGAAGGATTTTTCGATTGAAAGAGATAAGGAAGACGTGATTCCCATGGTGCTGGCGGCAAAAGAGAAAGCATCGGATTTAAGGCTTTTTGCCTCTCCCTGGAGTCCGCCCGCATGGATGAAGACCAACGGAAAAATGGATAAGGGAGGCTTTCTGCGCAGGGAATGCCAGGATGCATGGGCCAGATATACGGCGCGTTATATCAAAGCCTATGAGGAAGAGGGGATCCCGATTTGGGGCGTTACCGTACAGAATGAAGCCAAGGCGGAGCAGGGCTGGGAATCCTGCCATTATGAAGCCGGGGAAGAACGAGATTTTGTGACCGGTTACCTGAAGCCGGCCTATGAAAGAGAAGGGCTGGGTGACAAGAAAATTTTTTTCTGGGATCATAACAAAGAGAGAGTGGTGGATCGCAGTCTGGAAACACTGTGCAGCAACCGGGCGAGAGCGGCCTTTGACGGTATTGCCGTGCACTGGTATTCCGGCGATCATTTCGGAGCGCTGGACGTAACCCATCGTCTTTTCCCGGAGAAGCTGCTGATCGCTTCGGAACAGTGCAAAGGCAGGGAGGAACTGCCCTGGGAATCGGGAGAAGCCTATGCCCATGATATCATAGGGGATTTAAACAACTGGGTGGGCGCCTGGACAGACTGGAATATGCTTCTGGATGAAAACGGCGGCCCGGATCACTGGCTGGATGAGCAGCTGCATTGGGAACGGATTACGGCAAAGAGACAGGAACTGGGCCTGGAAATAAACTGGAAGGATCCGCGGTTCCAAAAGCTGATGAAGGAAGAGGGGATCTGGTTCGGGGAGTCACCGATTCTGTGCGACCATGGTGAGAAAAGCCTTCACTATGCTTCTTCTTATTATTACATCGGCCATTTCAGCCGTTTTGTCAAACGGGGAGCAAAAAGGATCGGAAGCTCAGTTTATACGCCGGGTCTTGAGGTATGTGCATTCCGCAACCCGGACGGAAGCAAAGCGGTGGTGGCGATGAATCCCGGTGAGCAGGAGAAGAAGACAATCCTGCGTTTCCATGAAAAAATAGCGGAATACAAGATTCCTGCCCACAGCATTGTCACTTTTGTATTCTGACAACAGTATGGCCGGACAGGGGAGACATGGCAATATATCTATTAAGGAGGATAGCGGAATGGATAAAATCAGGGGAGTAAATCTGGGAAACTGGCTGGTGCTTGAAAAATGGATGCATCCGGCGTTATTTGAAGGAACATCGGCGGAGGATGAGGATGAGCTGTGCCGGCAGCTTCCCCGGGAGGAACTGGTAAAGAGGCTCACCGCACATCGGGACAGCTATATCACCAAAGAGGATTTTTCTTATATCCGCAGCTGCGGGCTGAATACGGTGCGTATCCCGGTGCCTCATTTCATATTCGGGGATGATCCCGTCTATTGTGAACCCTATGTGCCGTGTATCGAATATCTGGACAAAGCGTTTGACTGGGCGGAGGAAACGGGCCTTTCCATTTTGATTGATTTACATACCGCACCGGAAAGCCAGAACGGCTTTGACAACGGAGGGATCTGCGGGGTCTGTAAATGGGCGCAGGATCCGGAAAAGGTGGACCGTGTCCTGAAGGTGCTGGAAATGCTGGCGCTGCGTTACGGTTCCCGCCCTTCCCTCTGGGGAATCCAGCTGCTGAATGAGCCGATTTCCGAGTCCCTCTGGCAGATGATCCGGGGAAAGTATCTTCCTCATAATCCGGAGAGGGCGGCAGGCTCTTCCTTTGTCCCGCTGGAGGTGCTGTACGATTTTTATACAAGAGGGTATCATATGCTGCGGGAAATTCTGCCGGCGGAGAAAAAGATCGTGTTCCATGACGGCTTCCGCTTCGAAGTCTGGGAACCCTTTTTCAGGGAAGCCGGTTTTGAAAATGTGGTGCTGGATGCCCACTGGTACCTTGGCATGGGAATTGCGGACGAGGATACATCGGAACTGGAATATATGAGAGAGATTCTCAAGGAGGATGTAAAAAAGCTCAAAAATATGGAGAAGACAGTTCCCGTCATTGTGGGGGAATGGTGCCTGGCTCATAATCTGAAGCCGGATAAGGAGTATACGGAACTGGAAAAACAGCTTTCCTATAAGCTTATAGGAGATGCCCAGCTCATGGCCTGGGAGGCAGGCAGCGGTTATTTCTTCTGGAGCTATAAGCTGATATCCGAACCGGACGGCTGGGATTTCCGGAAATGCGTGGAGAAGGGCTGGCTCCCGGGAAATCTGGAAAGCGGAAGGTGATTTCAAATAGCAACTTAAGAATAGCAACTTAGTTTTCAAACTCTTGATTTTTGGAAACTGAGTTGCTATAATTGATTAAAAGAGTTGCCAAATCAGGAGGAGTTGCTATGCAGGCAGAAGAATTGCTGCAGTTGGTTAATAAGGTAAAGCATTATCAATGTGAGTTTCAGACAATAGAAATTAAATCTGCCGGAAAAGGCTGTCCAACAAGATTGTATGACAGTCTTTCAAGCTTTTCAAATCAGGATAGCGGCGGTATCATTTTATTTGGACTGGATGAGAAAGAACATTTTAACATAGTTGGTGTTTATGATATACAGGATCTGCAGCATAAGGTGGCGGAACAATGTAAACAGATGGAACCGGAAGTCAGGCCGCTGTTTACTGTTGCAGAACTTGATGGGAAATTCGTTGTTTCTGCGGAGATACCAGGAGTGGACGTAGCAGAACGTCCTGTTTTTTATAAAGGTGCCGGGCGGCAGAGAGGTTCATTTGTACGCGTCGGTGAATCGGATGAACCGATGAATGAATATGAAATCTATACCTATGATGCATTCAGACGCAGAATCCGGGATGATATCCGTGTGATCGAAGGAGCGAAAACGAGTTTATTCCAGGAAGATTTATTACAGTCTTATCTTGCCGCTGTAAAAAGTGAACGTGAGAATTTATCTCATAATATAACGGATATGGAAATTCTGGAACTGATGGGTATAACATCAAATGGGTGCCCGACATTATCAGGAGTTCTTGTTTTCGGGAAGTATCCGCAGGCTTATTTTCCACAGCTTGGAATAACAGCGGTAGTGGTTCCGGGTACGGAGATGGGAGATACGGGGAGTGATGATGAACGTTTTATATCCAATAAGCGAATAAACGGCACAATCAGTGAGATGCTTCATGGAGCTGTGGAGTTTGTTAAAAGAAACAGCAGAATAAAAACTGTGATAGATGAGGATGGAAATCGAAATGACAAGCCGGAATTTCCAATGAAGGCTGTCAGGGAAGTCATTCTGAATGCCCTTATACACCGTGATTATAGTATCCATACTGAAGGGACGCCTATAACAATCTGTATGTATAATGATCGGATTGAGGTTACGAATAAAGGGGGACTGTATGGCAGAATCTCTGTGGATTTATTAGGAAAGGTCCGGCCTGAGACACGGAACCCGGCTTTAGCTAATATTTTGGAAATTCTGGGAGAAACGGAAAATCGTTATTCTGGTATTCCTACAATTCAAAAGGAGATGATGAAAGCAAATTTACCTAAACCGGAGTTCTCTGTCAGAAATGGTGAATTTAAGGTTATACTGCGAAATAATCTCCCCATAGTTTACTATGAAGAGTTTATAGATGGACAGGAAATGAATAGAAAGTCTGACCGGATTTTCCATAGAGTGGGCGAACGGGATAATGCACTTCTGGAATATTGTAAAATTCCGCGTTCAAGGGAAGAAATTATTGGATTTGTTGGTTTTTCAAGGTATTATACGATGAATAAAATTATGAAGCCCTTGATTGAAAAAGGCTATATTAATATGACTCTGCCGGATAAACCAAAGAGTTCTAAACAAAAATATTATGCCGCAGAAATTGCAAAAAACAGAGAATAAACAGTAACATCCGTGCTGCCGTTAATAAGGAAACGCTAATAAGGAAAAGGATTGACAAACGAAAAAGGTCCATTATATAATAACATCGTTCATCGGAGGTGGACCATTCGTTGGAAAATGGGAACCGGATAAGATGCTGGCTGAGATGCCTGCTTCTTGTCCGGTTTTTTTGTCGGCATAAAACCGCATTTGCAGGAAGCTGTCCTGTGCTGCCCTGGTGGATAAATACTGCAGAGAATAAAGGAGATGAAATCAAAATGAAAGAAACCCAGAATTTTACAGAAGGAAACATCCTTTTATCCCTTGTACGTTTTGCACTGCCCGTTTTGGCAGCCCTGTTTCTTCAGACGATGTATGGAGCCGTGGATATGCTTGTGGTAGGGCAGTTTGCCGCAGCGGCAGATGTTTCTGCGGTTTCCACGGGAAGCTGGCTGATGCAGCTGATCACTTCCTTTGTAGTGGGTATCGCCATGGGGACTACCGTATTGCTTGGAAGAAAGCTGGGTGAGGGCAAACCGGAGGAAGCAGGAAAAATCATCGGGGCCAGTGTTGTGTTATTCCTCCTTATCGGCATTGTGATTACGTTCCTGATGGAGCTGTGTGCAGTACCGGTTGCCCGGATCATGCAGACTCCTCCGGAAGCATTTGATGCTACGGTGATGTACGTGCGTATCTGTTCGGCAGGTTCGCTTTTTATTGTAGCCTATAACGTGCTGGGAAGTATCTTCCGCGGAATCGGCGATTCACGGATGCCCCTCATAACGGTGGCAATCGCCTGTGTATTTAATATTGCAGGAGATTTTCTGCTGGTCGGCGTATTTGGGCTGGCAACTGCGGGAGCCGCCATTGCCACGGTGTGCGCCCAGGCGCTCAGTGTGGTTATTTCCATACTGATAATACGGAAGAAGAAGCTTCCCTTTTCTTTTGGCAGGAAGGATATTGTTTTCGATAAAAAGAGGATGGGAAGCGTATTCCGTCTCGGTCTGCCCATTGCTTTCCAGGATTTGCTTGTAAGCATATCCTTCCTGGCCATTACCGCTATCGTGAATTCCCTGGGGGTAATACCCTCTGCCGGAGTGGGTGTGGCGGAAAAGCTGTGCGGCTTTATCATGCTCGTGCCGTCGGCCTTTAACCAGTCCATGTCCGCTTTTGTAGCGCAGAATATGGGCGCGGGCAAAGCAGAACGGGCCAAAAAGGCACTGTTCACGGGAGTGGGGCTTTCTCTCGCGGTGGGGGTGTTCATGGCCTGGCTCGCCTTTTTCCACGGAGATCTGCTGGCGGGGCTTTTTGCCAGGGATGCCGCCGTTATTGCTGCAGCCGCGGAATATCTGAAGGCTTATGCCATAGACTGTCTGCTGGTATCCATTATGTTCTGTATGATAGGATATTTCAACGGCTGCCAGAAAACGCTGTTTGTCATGATCCAGGGAATCGTGGGGGCATTCTGTGTCAGAATTCCCGTATCTCTTTTCATGAGCCGGCTGAAGCCGGTATCCCTGTTTAAGGTGGGGCTGGCTACCCCCTGCTCCTCCATTGTCCAGATAGCCTTATGTCTTGGATATTTTATCCTTCTGTCGAGGAAGAAGCTTCCTCCGGAACCAGAGAAATAAGTCCGGATTCACAGACGATGGAAGCGGCCTTTGTTTCACCTGTCAATTGGATATCCACAAAGGAAGAAGCGTCACAGACGGCATGGCAGGCATACAGGCTGCCTTTGCCGTCTGTTTTTAATACCATATCTCCGGTATAATCAGAGTAATCGAAAACGGTCACGGTTTTGTCCGCCGTATCAAAGTAGCCGATTTGGGAACGGTGTATCCCTGACCCCCAGGAAAAGGTGAAATAGACTTCCCTTTCCCCATCTCCGTTCATATCGGCGACGGCAAAGGAAGTGGCGCCGTATCCGCCGAACCATTCTCCCAGAGGATATACTGCTTCCTCATACATGAGAAAAGAGGCACAGGAGGAATCATATTTATAAATGGTGAAGCCATATTTCTCAGAAATGGATTCCGGGGTCACGTTGAAACAGGTGTCCTCTTCATAACCGGCGGGGAGCTTTTCAATAAGAGCCGTAACAGCTTCTGTCCCTTCACGGGAAGGGGTGAGCGGAAAGGTTTCAACAGCTGAGAGGTTTTCGTTCCCAGCCTGCCCGCAGCCGGTTAAGAACAGCAGGCAGAGTAGGAGAGGGAGATACAATAATCGTTTTTTCATGCAGAGCCTCCTTTTTATGCGGCACATTGGTGTATCCTGTATAGTCCAAGTATACGGTGTCCGGCATGCCCGCGCAAGCCGCAAATCCTGCCGCCTGTTTCGGAGGATTGGATTGACAGAGAGGAAAAATGAGAATAAAATGAAAGCATACACTTGCATGGAGGTGGCGATATGGATGAGACAAGCCAGAAAATTATTGACGCTGCGATGACTCTGATCCGTGATCAGGGTTATGTAGCCACGACCACGAAGGATATAGCCCGGGCGGCGGGAGTGAATGAATGTACCCTGTTCCGTAAGTTCGGCAATAAGAAGGATATCGTGCTCCAGGGGATCACTCAGGAGAAATGGCGTGCCAATGTGACCCCGGAGATATTTAAAAATGTCAGGTGGGAGCTGCGCCCGGATCTGGAAATGTTCCTGACTGCATATATGGAAAGAATAACGCCGGATTTTGTGAAGCTTTCCATCGGACTGCGCGCGCCTCAGCTTTATGGGGAAACCGCGCCGCTGATCATGCAGATACCTCATGCCTTTGTGTCTTCGCTTACGGAGTATCTGAAAGAAATGGAACAAAGGGGAAAAATAGCTCCGGCCGATTTTGAGAGTATGGCCATGGTTATTTTTTCTTCCACCTTCGGTTTTACCTTTTTAAAGGCTTCCTTTAATCAGGAGCTCACGAAGCTGGAACAAACGGAGTACATTAAAAAGAGCGTGGATTTGTTTATCAATGGCATTTCAATATAAATTTAGTTTTTTGATTGAACTGTAATAGGAACGAAAAATCTGGTACTGCAAAAGCAGTACCAAAAAAATACGGTTAATGCATGCAAGTACTTGCATTTAAATATAAGGAATAAGGAGGAGCAACAGGATGATAACAGGAGCAGAACTGTTTGTAAAGGCACTTAAGGCGGAAGGGGTAAATACTCTCTTTGCCTATCCCGGAGGACAGGCGATTGATTTGTTTGACGTTCTTTATGGGGAAAAAGAAATCGATGTTATCCTGCCGCGGCATGAACAGGGACTGATTCATGCCGCAGACGGATATGCCCGTTCTACAGGCAGAGTGGGAGTATGCCTGGTAACCAGCGGCCCGGGGGCTGCCAATCTGGTGACGGGGATCGCAACCGCCAATTTTGACAGTGTCCCGCTTGTCTGTTTTACGGGACAGGTGCCCACCGGCCTGATAGGGAATGACGCCTTTCAGGAGGTGGATATTGTGGGAATCACCAGAAGTATATGCAAATATACGGTTACGGTGAGGAAACGGGAGGAACTGGGCGGCATAATAAAGAAGGCATTTGTGATTGCAAAAGCCGGCAGGCCGGGTGTGGTGGTGGTGGATCTGCCCAAAGATATACAAAAAGAATACGGAAGCGGCAGCTACCCGGAAAATGTGGAGATAAGAGGCTGCAGACAAGTGACCGGCGTACATGCAGGCCAGGTCCGGAGGGCAATGGAGGCATTGAAGCAGGCCAAAAGACCGCTTTTCCTGCTTGGCGGAGGAGTGATTATCAGCCGGGCGAAGGAAGAAATGCGTTATCTTGCCGAGACCACGGGAATTCCTGTAGTCACAACGATTATGGGAAAAGGCGCCATTCCCACCACACATCCTTTGTATGTGGGAAATATCGGCATTCACGGTTCATATGCCGCCAATAAGGCAGTCAGCCGGTGCGATCTTCTTTTTTCCATCGGCACAAGATTCAATGATCGTATTACCGGAAAGCCGGGCAGTTTTGCGCCCGGGGCCTCCATTATCCATGTGGATATTGATCCGGCCTCCATATCCCGGAATATTTCCGTGGATATTCCGATTGTTGCCGATGCAGGACAGGCGATCCACGCGTTTCGTGAAAGAGCCTGTCCTCTGGAAACAGGGGCGTGGAGAGAGCAGATTGGAAAATGGAAGAAACAGCATCCCATAGAGCGGGGGCAGAAAGGAATGACGCCGGAGACAATCATGAGGCATATCAATGAAACCTTTCCCGAAGCTATTATAGCGACAGATGTGGGACAGAATCAGCTGTGGGTCACACAGTTTCTGGAATTGGACGAGCATAAACAGCTGCTGACGTCAGGCGGCCTTGGTACGATGGGGTATGGCCTTCCGGCAGGGATAGGCGCGAAGCTGGGAAACCCCGGAACGGATGTGGTTGTTATTGCCGGAGACGGCGGGATGCAGATGAATATCCAAGAGCTGGCTGCCGCCGTGGTATATGAGCTGCCTGTGATCATATGCATATGGAACAACGGTTATCTGGGAAATGTAAGGCAGTGGCAGGAAATGTTTTACGGAAAGAGGTACGCCTCCACCTGCATGCGCTACCGGAAAAGCTGTCCTTCTGACTGCAGCCGTCCCGGTAAGGATTGTCCCGCTTATACGCCGGATTTTATACGCCTTGCGGAAAGCTATGGGGCAAAGGGAATCCGGGTGACGCAGGAAGAGGAAATTGCTTCTGCCTTACAGACCGCAAAGCAGACAGCCGGAGGCCCCACCGTCATTGAATTTATCATTGACTGGGAAGAAAATGTCATGCCTATTGTCCCGCCGGGAAAAACTCTTGAGGAGATGATTTTGAATGAGAAGGAGGAGCGGGTATGAAAAAGAGATGGATTTGTCTTTTCGTGGAAAATGAAATAGGGGTGCTTGCCAGAATAGCAGGCCTGTTCTCCGCCAAAGCATACAACCTGGACAGCCTTACCGTGGGCAGGACGGAGGATGAAACGGTTTCCCGTATGACAATCAGCCTCACCAGCGACGACAAAACCTTTGAGCAGGTGAAAAAACAGCTCAACCGCTGTATCGAGGTTATTAAGGTGGTGGATTATACCGGGTGTGCCGTATGCAGAAAGGAAATGATGTATGTCAAAATCAGAGGCTGTTCCGATAAGGAAATAACGGAGCTGTTCCGGCTTTCCCAGGTGACGGGAACCAGGGTCGCAGACTATGGCCGGTCGTCTGTCCTGTTGGAGAGTGTGCAGTCAGAGGAGCAGAATGAGGAACTGATCGTCAGGCTGAAAAGAGATTATCCGGGCCGGATCGAAATTGTCAGGGGAGGGAGTGTGGCGGCGGAAGCAATTAATCAGGAAGACTGCTGAATCAGAGTGTGATATGTTATTACATAAGGGTAGTTAGTAAGGGAAGACAGAAACATACACACTGTCCTGACATACAGGACCGGGAACTGAGGGAGTAGGAAATGGAGGATGAAAAGATTATCGCGCTGTTCTGGAGCCGTTCCGAACAGGCGATAGAGGAAACCGCCGCGAAATATGGCAGGCTGTGCAGGAAAATTGCAGGAAATATTCTGGAAAATGAGCAGGACACGGAGGAATGCCTTAACGATACCTACCTGGGCGTATGGAACAGCATACCTCCCGCGCGGCCCGCTGTGCTGCGTGCCTATGTATGCAGGATAGCCAGGAATCTTGCGGTTAAGAAATTCCGATCCAATACGGCGGCGAAAAGGGATAGCCGCAGCGACTGCCTGCTGGAAGAACTGGAGGAATGTATACCGGCTCCGGCCTGGCGGGAGGTAGAGGCACAGATAGAAAGGAAGGAGCTGTCAGGATATCTGGAGGAGTTCCTGGATACCCTGGGAAAACGGGAAAGGACAATTTTTCTCAGACGGTACTGGGCTGCACAGGCTTTGAAAGAGATAGGAAAAGCATGCGGGGTCACAGAACACCACGCCGCGGTTATCCTGGAGAGAAGCCGCAAGAAACTCAGGAAATTCCTGGAAGAAAGGGGGATTTGGATATGAAGGCGGAACGATTGTGGGAGGCGCTGGGAGAGGTGGGAGATTCTTATATAGAAGAGATCCTGGTGCAGACAGATAAGAAAAATAGAATAAGCCGAAAAGGAAGGCTGTGGAAAACTGCGGCTGCTGCCGTACTGCTGGCCTTCTGCTTTTTCACGGGAGTGCCCCTGCTGGCGGCAGAAGTACCGGCTTTTTATCATGTATTGTATCAGATATCTCCCGCTACGGCACAGTTTTTCATCCCTGTCCGGAAGTCCTGTGAAGACAGCGGAATCCGGATGGAGGTGGAAGCGGCCTATGTCCAGGGTGATACGGCCCGGCTCTATGTTTCTCTCCGGGATTTGGAAGGAGATCGGATTGATGCAACGACGGATTTATTTGACAGCTATTCCATAAGGAGAAGCTTTGACAGTGTGGGAAGCTGCCGGAGGGTATCCTATGAGGAAGAAACCGGGAAGGTGACCTTCCTTGTGGAAATCACAAGAATGGATGGAAAGCCTGTTGAAGGCGGGAAGATCACGTTTTCTGTCAGGGAATTTATCAGCGGGAAAACGGCGGACGAAGATGTGCCTGTGGATCTGCAGCCGGCGCAGCTGGCGGAAAGAGAAAATACAGCGGTTATGGAGGAACCGCGGATTAACGGCTACGGATTTTCCGGGGAAACGCCCGAAGAAATGGAAGCGGAAGATTTTCCTAAAATAGTTCTCCGACCCCAGGAAATGCTGGATTCCCCCATGGATAAAATTTATATAACAGCGGCCGGCTATCTGGGGGATATGCTGCATATCCAGCTGGCGGTTACGGATAAAACCACACTGGATCCTCATGGTTTTCTATATCTGATGGATGAAGAAGGAAAACGGGTGGATTCTTATTATTCCATATCTTTTATGGAAGAGAAGGAGGAACGTGTGGACTATCAGGAGTTCCTGTTCCGTATCCCCAAAGAAGAGCTGGGAAAGTATAAGCTGTATGGAAGCTTTTACAAAGCAGGCAGAAACGTGCAGGGAAACTGGCGCGTAACCTTTTCTTTGTAAAATCAGTCCGGTATGGTATAATTCCTGATAGCGGAAGGTTTGCTTTCGGTGTCGGTCAGGGGGATATTCCCGTTTTCCGCCGGAAGCCTGCCTGAAAAACGAGGAGGCTCTTATGGAACGAGATATTAATCTGGATGAAATATCCGACGGAAAATTATATGAAACCAATGATTTGGTTAAGCTTGGCTGCGGGGACTGTGCGGGCTGTTCGGCGTGCTGCCATGAAATGGGGGATACTATTATCCTGGATCCCTATGATATCTGGCAGCTTACGGGGAACCTTCACTGTACGTTTGAGCAGCTGATGGGGGAAGGGAAAATAGCTCTTTCCGTATACGATGGAGTGATCCTGCCTCATCTGCGCCTGGAGGGGCCGCAGGAAGGCTGCCTGTTCCTCAATGAAGCGGGAAGATGCAGCATCCATCCCTTCAGGCCCGGCATGTGCCGCCTGTTCCCTCTGGGAAGGATATATGGGGAAGAAAGCTTCCGTTATTTTCTTCAGGTCCATGAATGCCGGAAGGAGAGCCGGACTAAAATGAAAATCAAGAAATGGCTGGATATCCCTGAGATACGCCGCTATGAACAGTTTGTCAGCCATTGGCATTTCTTTGTAAAGTCTCTCCAGGAGGAAATAAAAACCTCAGGAGATGAAGCGTGGATAAAGCAGCGGAACATGCAGCTGCTGCAGACCTGTTATCTGACGCCTTACAGCGGAACAGAAGATTTTTATGAGCAGTTTTATACTCGATGGGAGAGGTGATACATAGCCCTCCGGCCCCCGGAAAATAGGCGGGCCGGAGGGCTTTTTTATTCAGGCTGGTCAAGCGATAACAGGACTTGTCTTGTGCATAATGCATAATTATCTCCTGTATATATATGGTGCAATTGGCTGAAAATACTGAAAAATGAAAAAATTAACTGACATTAAAAAAAATAAAATGATAAAATAAACCTGATATAAAAAACGCAGGAGGTATTAAAATGAGAAGAATTACGAGTGCATGTCTGCTTCAGACAATGAGGTTTGATAATCTGAATGGAGAAAATCCGGAGCAGGAGCTGGAGATTTACTGCAAAAAGCTGGATATGAAGAAGGCAGCGTATGCTATTGAGGAAAAGACGGTCCAACCCGGAGGCGCTCTTGTGGTTAAAATCAAAAGACAGTACAACCAGTATAAAACAGATGGATACTTAGAGTAAGAAATCCCACTCCGAAACAAATGGCAGAATTGTTCCGGAGTGCTTTTTTATGGAAAAGCAGGGAAAAATCGGCATTCCTTTATGCCGTGAAAGGTATAGAGCCGCGATTTACGGGAATATTTCTATATAGAACAGCCAGATTTATCCAATAAAAGGACTGTGTTTTCATAGCTGTGGAGGCGGAGTGTCCGAGTCTGGAATGACGAAGCTGTAAAGATACATAAATAAAAAGAAAGGCTGAAAGGATGTTGGGAAAGAAGCAATTGCCTGAACTGGCAGAGGATACCCGCAAAACTGAAAAGATACCGGAAGAAATGCCTGCCCTTGACGGCAGGGAAATGCCGGATAACGTGGAAGAGGGCGCCGAGTCCGCGCTGCAGGACAAGTTCCTGACGGAGGATTCCGTAAAAACCTATTTAAAGGAAATAGGCAAATTCCCTCTGCTTTCCCCTGAAGAAGAGCTGGAGCTTGCAGAGGCAATGGAGCGGGGGGATGAAGCGGCAAAGGAAAAGATGATTCATTCCAATCTGAGGCTTGTGGTCAGTGTGGTTAAGAAGTACACTCCCGGAAGCGGCATGGCCTTTCTGGATTTGATACAGGAAGGAAATATGGGACTGATGAAAGCGGTGGAGCGTTTCGATTACCATAAGGGCTACAAATTCAGCACCTACGCCATCTGGTGGATCCGTCAGGCCGTCACGAGGGCCATAGCCGATCAGGCGAGGACGATCCGTGTCCCTGTCCATATGAAGGAGAGTATGAATAAAATCCGAAGGGTATCCCGCAAATTCCTGTCAGAAAAGGGAAGGGAGCCAAACCAGGAGGAAATCGGACAGCTTCTTGGCATCTCAGTGGAAAAAGTAAAGGAAACCATGAAGTATTTCGGCGATACCATTTCACTGGAAACCCCGGTGGGGGAGGAAGAGGATACATCCCTGGCAGATTTTATTTCCGATGATAAAATGCCGGAGCAATACCGGAACGCGGAACAGGGAATCATCCATGAGGAGCTGCTCGGAGTGCTGGAAACCCTTTCCAAAAGAGAGCAGACGGTGCTTCTTCTGCGTTTTGGATTCGTGGACGGCAGGAACTGGACGTTAGAAGAAGTGGGAAAGCTGTATCACGTGACAAGGGAACGGATACGGCAGATCGAGGGCAAGGCCATTAAGAGCCTCCGCCAGCGGAGAGGAGTAAAGGATATGAGGGAATATATTGACTAGTGCGGAAATGCCCTCAGAACTCAATACGGCCGGTGAGCCATCCGGCCAGAAATGGACGCTAGGAGGAATGTGCGGTTAACAGCTCCTTCAGCTCATCCACCTCCTGTTGGGAAAGCTCTTCCATATCCAGAAAAGCAGTCACCATGGAAACCACATTGCCGTTATAGAAGCGCTGCAGAAAATGGCGGCTTTCCTGGTTCACATAATCCTCATGCCCGATAAGGGGCGTATAAATAAAAACCCGGCCCTCCTTATCATAGGTGAGGGCTTTTTTCTGTACAAGCCGCTTCAGCATGGTCTGGATCGTTTTGGGGCTCCATTTGGTAGTCCGGGTCAGATATTCCGTTACCTGGTTCGTGCTGACAGGCGCATGCTCCCATACGATTTTCATAACCTGAAATTCCGCTTCTGATATCTGAGGGAGAGCCTTCATAAAATACCTCAACCTTTCTTACAGTTGTAATATATAGAAAGTATAGAGACTGTGAACCTATTTGTCAATTCACATCTTCACGAAAAATTAAGAATTGGTAAAAACCCGCAATTTCCACAAATTACCTGCTAAAAAAGTTACTTTTGGTCGGAAATGGGTGATAATCTGCTTGACTTGATATTCACGGGGAGGTAATCTTTTAGTTGAGAGTTTTATTATCCCCGATGAGCCAAAGGCCTGAGGGTTTGGAATGTTAGAAATCTGCAAGGAGCATACCCCCTGATGAAATATAAATGGAAACCAGTTACAGCGGTAATTCTTTCTTCTTTTATTCTTTTTTCGTCCCCGATGAACGTATTTGCGTCGGGAAATACCATCAGTACAATTGAAGATGAAATGGTGCATAATACGGAAGGCGGCGAAGAAACGGCAGCCGGACAGGAAACAGAAACCGGTGAAAGGGAAGCGGAGCAGGAAAATACCGGTGAAAGCGGTGAGGACGGCAGTGATATATTCTGGCCGTCGGGGCCGTCCGTTGTTGCGGAATCGGGCATTGTCATGGAGGTTTCCACGGGAACCATCCTGTACAGCAAAAATATGCATGCCCGGTATTATCCCGCCAGTATAACCAAAATCATGACGGCCCTTCTTGCGATGGAGAACTGCGAGCTGGACGAGATGGTTACCGTTCCCCACGAAGCGGTGTACATGGATGACAAGGGTTCCCATATCGCACTTGACGAAGGTGAGGAGCTTACGGTGGAGGACTGCCTTTACGGCATGATGCTGGCTTCGGCCAACGATGCGGCCTACGCCCTGGCTGTACATGTGGGCGGCACCATCGAGAATTTTGCGGATATGATGAATAAGCGGGCAAAGGAGCTGGGATGCCAGGACAGCAACTTCGTCAATCCTCACGGGCTGCCGGATGAAAGGCACGTATCCAGTGCCTATGATATGGCCCTGATCACGAGGGAAGCTCTGAAGCACGAGATTTTCAGGACCGTGTCCAAGACCGTATATTATGAAATCCAGCCTACGGATAAACAGCCGGATCTCATTCCTATGTCCAACCACCATAAGATGCTCTGCAGCGGCAAATACCATTATGACGGCGTATTTGCAGGAAAGACCGGTTATACGGTAGTGGCTAAAAACACGCTGGTCACCTGCGCGGCAAGGGATGATATGGAACTCATCTGCGTGACGATGAAGACGGAGGGCCGTCAGGTATATGTGGACACGGCGTCTCTGTTTGATTTCTGCTTCGATAATTTTAAAAAAGTGGATATAGGGACGAGCGAGGCCGCTGAAATTCAAGTGCCCGTAAAGGCGGCGGACGGTACGGAAAAGGTGGAGACAGTGCCTGTACAGATGGCGGAGGATGGCTTTGTGATCATTCCGTCCAGGGTGAATTTTTCGGAATTAAAGCCGCAGCTTCTGCTTGCGGCAGAAGCGGAAAGAGGGGAGACCGGCACGCTGGAATATACCTACGGCACCCATCAGGTAGGGCAGGCCTCCATTAACCTTCCCGATTTCCTGAAGGTAAAAGAGGAACCGGCGGAAACGGAGACGGAAACAGAAAGCCAGCCGGCCAAAGAGGAGAAGGACGGTAAGGCAGGCTTCCATTGGTGGTATATTCCGCTGGGCATCCTGGCCGCCGCCGTTATCGTTACGGGCGCGGTGATGCTGGTACGCCGGCAGATATGGAAATACCGCTGGAGAAAGAGAAGAAGAAGCGGAAGAACGAGAGATTACAGCGGCGGCCGCAGGCCGCGCAGATAAAAAAATATTTTCTGCAGGCTTTGAAATTATTGTCCATGGATTCCCATGGGCAATAATATTTTAAGAAGATAAGAAAAAAATTTTTCATACTTGTACAATAGATCGTAAAAGCTTACAATGAAATTATGTAAAAAACGGTATGTATAACAGAGGGAGCTTTATGGATACTGGAAAAATGGATGGATTTGATGCGCTGTTTTATGCGGCGGTTTTTGACCGGCTGCAGACCAATATTTATATTCTGGATGTGGATACGGATACGATTGTATATATGAATGAAGCTATGAAAGAGGAGTTTCATCTGGAGCATCCGGAAGGCAGTCCCTGCTGGGAGCTGCTGCAGAAGGGGATGACGGGAAAATGTCCGTTCTGCCATATAAAGAATAAAACTGCAGAAGGCAGGGTTGATGTGTGGGATGAGCATAATACCCGGACCGGGCATATTTACAGGCATTATGACAGCTGGGCGGAGTGGAACGGAAAGTTTTATTATGTGAGCAACTTTACGGATGTCACAGAATATGAACAGCTTTCCAGAAAAGCCAGAACGGATGAACTGACAGGGATTTATAACCGCAGGGCAGGACAGGAAATGCTTGCAGGGCGTATGGTAACGGCCAGGCAGGAGAACAAAATCATCACCATGGCCCTGGTGGATGTGAATGAACTGAAAAAGATAAACGATGAATATGGCCATGCGGAAGGGGATCGCCTGCTGGTATGCATGGTTTCTGTCATGAAGGACAGCCTGAGGGAACAGGATATGGTGTTCCGGCTCGGCAGTGATGAATTCATCCTTGTTTTTTATGATGAACTACTTGCGGATTCGGAAAAGCGTATGAGTGAAATAGAAGAGCGGTTCCGGGAGGCGCAGGGAAGGGAAGGCTTATTCTATAAAGTATCCTTCAGCATAGGGCTTATGGAAATATATCCGGCCGACCGGTATACGATATTCGATATCATCAGGCAGGTTGATGAGAAAATGTATCTTCAGAAAAGGGATTACAGCATAAGACGGGCCAAGGAAGAGCTTCTGGAAAAAGGACAGAACGGAGAAAAGACCGGCAGCTTCTGGTATGATAAGGAGCATTTGTACGAGGCCCTTTCGGCGAGTACGGATGACTACATATTTGTAGGAAACATGAAAACCGGCGTGTTCAGATATCCTCCGGCCATGGTGGAGGAATTCGGGCTGCCCGGAGAGATTGTGGAGAATGCGGCGGCTTTCTGGAGCGGTATGATCCACCCGGATGATGAAAAAAGCTTTCTTGAAAGCAATCAGGATATTGCTGATGGAAGGGTAACTTCCCATAATATCGAATACCGTGCCAAAAATACAAGAGGCGAATGGATTTGGCTGCGCTGCAGGGGACAGCTTCTGAAGGATTCCCAGGGCTGGCCGGATTTATTTGCAGGAATGATCACGAATCTGGGGAAGGTAAACCGCACGGACCATATGACGGGACTTTATAACCGTTTTGCATTTGAGGGAAACATCAAGAAGTACCTTGTGGACTATAAGGATCTTCGCAGTATGGATGTCATGATACTGGATATGGATTCCTTCAAAAATGTGAATGATCTGTATGACAGAGCCTTCGGTGACGGTGTGCTGCGGCTGACAGCACAGCTGATCTCACAGATGCTTCCGTCGAATGCCGATATCTACCGTCTTGACGGGGATGAGTTCGGTATTATCATATTGAATGGTAAAGAAGGCGAAGCGCTGAAGGTATTCGACAATATCCGGAATAAGTTCTGCAGGCAGCAGGAGTTTAACGGCAAAAAATATTACTGCACCATTTCCGCCGGCTGTGCGGTCTATCCCTCCGATGCCGACAATTACCTGGATTTGCTGAAATTTGCGACCTATTCCCTGGAGCATTCCAAGCAGAAGGGAAAAAACCGGATCACCATGTTTTCGGGGGAGCTTATACAGGAAAAGGAGAGGACGCTTGAGCTGGCGGAGCTGTTAAGGGAAAGCATCGAACACGGCTTTGCCGGTTTTTCCATCCATTATCAGCCGCAGGTATATGCGGACACCGGAAAAATCTGCGGTGCGGAGGCGCTGGCCAGATGGCACTGTCCCAAATATGGAGACGTCTCACCGGCAGAGTTCATTCCTATTCTGGAGCAGAATGGATTAATTATCCCTCTGGGAAGCTGGGTTTTGTACCATGCGGTGGAGCAGTGCAGGAAGTGGCGCAGGAAAAAACCGGATTTCCATATTAGTGTCAACCTGTCTTACAGGCAGCTGTTGGAGGGGGATATTGTGGAAGGAATACGGGAGACGCTGGATATACTGCAGATGCCGCCCGAGGGCGTGATTCTGGAGCTGACGGAAACGTATCTGGTGAAGGAAACAGCGGGTACCAGGGATATTCTGGATAAAATGAAGCAGGCGGGAATCATGCTGGCAATGGATGATTTCGGAATCGGTTATTCCTCTTTATTTTCGCTGAAGAGCACTCCTGTGGATGTGGTTAAAATAGACCGGGGGTTTGTGAAGGGAATCACCTCTGATTTATTTAATGCCACTTTTGTAAAATCGATCACGGAGCTATGCCACGATGTGGGTAAAAAGGTCTGCCTGGAAGGTGTGGAGAATCAGGAAGAATACGATGTGGTAAAAGGAATGGGCCTGGAACTGATACAGGGCTTTTATTTCGGAAGGCCGGTAGGGGCCGAAGCCTTTGAGGAACAGTGGCTGTGAGGACGATACAGATAATAAAAAAGAGATAGGAGCGTTATTGCTTCTATCTCTTTTTCGATTATAATCATATCATAAAAAGTGGAAAAAGTCAAGTCTTGTAATGGGTGTGCGGCGGACGTATAATAAGCATTCTCAGCAGGAAACACTGTAAAAAGGGTATAGGTGTATAGGAAAGGGATGGGTGAATGGAAGATAATTTTTTTGAAATGATACTCGCGGAAAAAGAGAAAAAAGAGATGACCGTTCTCATGGCCTGCAACGAAAAGACAGAAACTTTCGGTTTAAGCCTGACGGAGCAGGAGGCGAAGGAACTGGTGGTCTGCAGGAATGAGAGCCTGAAGAAATACCGGCGTGTGGAATTCGGCAATGGGATCCTTGACAAGCTGATTTTTACATTTTGTGATTCGCAGTATATTAATCAGGAAAACTATAAGGAAACGATGGAAAAGCTGCAGGATATTTTCTATTGTTTTAAAAACGAAGCCGAGGATCAGCTGACGGACGACGAGCTTCTTTCCTTTATGCGGGAACAGTTTGAAGAGATCTGCATGGGGGATACGGAGTACCTGGAAAGTACCTGCCTGCCCCGTTTTGCAGCGGCGATCCGGGCCGGATACAGGGGATATCAGGAAAGCGGAGGAAACGGGGAATATGAAAACCTGAGCCAGGAGGCGAGGTGGGATAAGGACCTGTATATGGATGTGGTAAAGGAACTGTTTTGGTAGCTTACGCTCTTGTGTTTGGAGCAGACAGGCAGGTTTGGAGGAAGACGCTTCCAGACTGCTTTTTGATACAGTATCGCAGGAAGGCCTGCGGAATGCGGGGTATAGATATGGAAAATGAGAGAACGGCAGGATATGAGTTAGAGGAGCTTTTGCCCGTGGCGGCCTGGCTTACGGATAAATATACGTCCAAAGAAAGCAGTTCGGTGACTTATGAAACGGCGTCGGCACTCATGGAGGCTGTCTGTTATTGTATACAGGAATGCTTTTCACAAAATACGAACGGGATCCTGTCTGCGGAAAAGGGAATTCATGCAAGGCAAGCGTACGAAAAAGGATATCTCAATGTGCTGGAAAAGGCCGGAAAGGCCAAAGAACTGTATGAAAAGCTGATCGTGGATTTTGAGGATTACGGCTGTCTGAATTACAGGGAAACCATAATAAAAGGACTTCCCGCCTTTTTCATGAAATACGATGCCCGGTTCCGGCCGCAGGATCATATACTCACGCTGGATTACCCGGATCTGCTTCCCGGGGAACCTCTTTCCGGCGTGGACAGGATTTACAGTTACCTTCTGCATATTACCATGGAGAAAAAGCTGCTGGAGCAATTTCCCCGTCAGGCGGTGTGCGGCCTGTTGGAAAGCCTGCAGCCGGATTACAAAAACCTGTACATGGATAATATATGCTATCCGGTGCTGCTTCATGCTCTTATATGTATGGTAGGAGACTGTCCGGTCCGTGAGCTGCAGGCCGGACGAGAGGAAAAAAAGCTTCTCCGTATCTACCTGGAGGGGGACAGCCTGGATAAAGCGGCTGAAAAGGTAAAGGCATTGCTTGGCATGCTGGTATCGCAGATGACAGGGATGGGGCAGGAGGAACAGGACTATTTTGCCGGAATGGGCAGAGAACTGGCGGTCAGGATGATGCAGGCTGCAAAATCGGCAGAATAAGGAACAGCGGCCCTTCTTTTTCATATACTATAAAGAAAAATCAGATGGAAAAAGAGAACGGGCTATGTATAAAGGAATCGACGTTTCTGAACATCAGGGCACAATTAACTGGAAGAAGGTAAAGGCGGCAGGCTGCCGGTTTGCCATACTGCGCGCAATGAAACAAAATGGGAAGGCAGACATACAGTTCCTGGCAAATGCAAGGGGCTGTCAGGAAAACGGCATTCCTTATGAGGTGTACCGTTATACGTATGCCCTGCTCCCCACAGAGGCGCTGGAGGAGGCAAAACAGGTAGTACAGCTCCTTCAGTCCCAGGGGAACCGACAATGCAGGATATGGTGGGATGTGGAAGATAAGTCCCTGGAAAGGCTGGGGAGGGAAGTGCTTACTGGCCTGATCCGGACCGCAGAGAATACCATTCTCGGGGCAGGATATGATTTTGGAATTTATACGGATCAGGCATTTTACCAGGCCGGCCATTTTGACGCGTCTGCTTTTGACTGTCCGTTCTGGATTGCCCGCTATCCGATCAGCCGTAAATTCACCTTTGCGGAAAATCCTCCCTCGGAGGAATATAAGCCCAGGATCAGCCATCCCCTTTTCGCCTGGCAGTATACCAGCAAAGGCAGTATTAGCGGGATTTCCACACCGGTGGATCTGGACGTATGCTATATGCCGTTCTGGAAAACCAAAACGGAATATTACCTGGAGGAGGTTTTCCACGGCAGTTCCCTCTCCGCAGCGCTGGAAAGCATCGGGGCAGACGGTTCCTACCATTACAGGGAGGAAATCGCGGCGGCCAATCAGATACTGGATTATAAAGGAACCTCCGCACAGAATACGCGTATGCTGGAGCTTTTGCGCACAGGAAAACTCATTAAGCCATAATTGTATATTATCCTTGTCTTTTCCTCCGTAAGAAAGTATTATAATAACGTATACTATATTACAGAATGGAGGTAGGATAATGAAGAATAAATATTTTGTATCGCTGGCTGCTGCCGCAGTTGCTGCTCTGTTTTGCCTGATGCCTGTAAAAGCGGACGCGGCGGAGCTCATCAATTCAGATGAATATGGAGAAGTTCTCGTTGTGGATGTTCCGGGCGGGGAGGGGCTTCTCTTTTTGGGAAATACCAGCGGTGAGGTCATGCAGTTTTTAAAGGAAAGCGCAGGAGATCCTTATTTTGTCAGATACAATGTGATGGATGCCACTCTGGCGAAGGTAAAGGCCACTGCCAGTTCCATCCTTGTATTTGACGATGAGGGGGAACTGACAGGCGTGAAAGGCCCGGCCGAAATCGGGCAGGATATCGCCGGCCATCAGGCGATGATAGAGGCTCTTAACAATATAGATCCTCAGAAGCAGGCGGATCTGGAAAACCAGCAGCTCATGAGTATCGCTGCCCAGCAGAAAGAACTGCAGGAGGCCAAAGAAGAGGCGCTCGAACAGAACAGGCAGGCTCTGGCGGCAGGCAATGCAGGGGATGCGGCTCAGTATCAGTTTATGGCAGCGCTTTGTGATCAGCTTCTGGCTGTAGCGGCTGCTAAACAGCAGGCTGTTCTTCTTTATCAGCAGCAGGCGGTGACGGAGGCCCAGCAGGTTCTTCTTACAATACAGGATCTGGCGGGGGTTATTCAGCAGGAAATTGCGGATTATTCCCTTCAGTACCAGCAGGCCCTGTCACAGACCGTTATGAGGGAGCTTCTGCAGTCCATGCAGTAACAGGCCGATTATAAAAGCCCGGCGCACACCAGTCATGCTGGTAAAGGTGCGCCGGGCTTTCTTATGTAACCGTTAATTTCCCTGCTGGCCGGAGAACATTTCCTTCATATCGTTCACCAGCTGCATATCTTCCGATGTAAGCTTCAGGTTAGAGCTGTACTGTTTCCCGTCTGCCGTAGTTATTGTCATCTCTATCAGGGTTCCTTCCGTTACGGCCCCTTTGGATACGGCGTTCAGGAAAGAAGGAAATTTGGGATGCCTGGCCTTAAACTGCTCCCAGGAGGCTCTTATCTGTAATAATTTCATTGGATTTATGGGATTCATAATCAACATTCCTTTCCTTGCGGTATAATCGCCTGATTCGCAGACACTCTGATTATACCATTTTTTCAGCAAAATGGAAGACAGAGAGACGGGAAAATGGTAAAATACATTTGAGACATAATTTATGCTTACGGCGAATGAAGGAGAGCAGAATATGATTTACAAGTGTAAGAACTGCGGAGGGAATGTGGTTTATGACCCGGACAGGAAGGCGATGCATTGTCCTTACTGTGACGGGATAGAAACGCAGGATAAGGCCCCGGGCGGCGGAATGGAGCTGTGCGCCAACTGCGGGGCCCCTATAGAGGCGGGAGATTACCGCAGTGCGGTGAAATGCGAATACTGCGGGCACTATACGATTTTTGATGAAAGGGTGGAGGGCGTTTATGAACCCCGGCTGATCCTTCCTTTTAAGATGGGGAAAGCGGCGGCGGTATCGTGCCTGGAAAAGGAATTTTCCAGACGTGTGTTTGCTCCGGAATCCTTTTTGTCACAGGCTACGGTGGAAAAAATGGAAGGCAGCTATATCCCCTTCTGGCTGTATGACATGAAAGCGGACTGCCATTATTCCGGAACCGGGACAATCGTGCGCGTATGGGTGAGCGGAGATACGGAGTATACCGAAACCTCTTATTTTCAGGTAAACAGGGATGTGGATGTGGATTTTGAAAAGCTTCCGGTAGATGCTTCCCTGGAAATGGAGGATCAGGTGATGGATATGATGGAGCCGTATCAATATGAGGCTCTGGAGAATTTCCGGCCGGAGTATATGTCCGGCTTCCTGGGAGAGGTATATAACCAGTCGGCGGAGGTACTGGAACCCCGTGCGGAGGATCGCGCGAGGAAGGACGCGTCCGTCATGCTCCACAACACTATGGGGGGATATACCACCCTGATCCCGCAGCAGGAAACTATCCGTATGCACAGCATACAGTCCAAATATGCGCTGCTTCCGGTATGGTGGTACCGCTACAGCTATGAAGGGGAAAACTATGACTGCTTTGTGAACGGACAGACGGGGAAGGTAATAGGAAAAGCCCCCTTGTGTAAAAAGAGGATATTCGCTTACAGCGGCACTTTTTTTGCCAGCCTGACCATAATATTACTGCTTATAAAAGGAATACTGGAGGTGCTTTGAGATGAAGGGATATCTGAAATATTTCAGAGTTTATTTTATTATTATATTGGCGTTGGCGGCGGTATTTCTTATACTCTCCATTGCCAGGGCGGGGGCGAAGACAGAGCGCGCCAATACGGAATGCACCACGCAGGAGAGGGTTTTCGATTATGCGGATAAGCTGACCGACAGCGAAGAGGACAGCCTGCGTGAACTGATAGCCAAAAGAGAGAAGCAGACCGGCTGCGATATCGTTCTTGTGACGCTGAATGAGTCTCTGGAGGAATATGCCAAAGGCTATGAAGAGCAGCTGGGAAGCCTGCGTCCCTATCAGTACACCATGGTGTATGCGGATAATTTCTACGATGAGCATATGTTCGGCTACAATAAGCCCCAGGGGGACGGCGTCCTTCTGTTGGACAACTGGTACAGGGAAAGTGACGGAAGCGTATATTCCTGGCTGAGTACCTGCGGAAAGGCCAAGGATCGTTTCAGCAGCTCCATGATTGACAATCTGCTGAACGAGGCGCTGGAGGATGTGGACAGCAATCCTTATCAGGCTTATAAAAAATACGTCAATCTTTTCTATTCCGATATGACGGGCAAAAAGGAAATTCCGGCAGCCGCAGTGATTCTCATAGCGGCGGTGGCCACAGCTATATACATAGGTGTCAATTTAAGCCGGAATAAGGGCCGGAAAACGACCGGTGTAACAACCTACGTGGCGGGAGGCCATCCTCAGATACGGAACCAGAGCGATATGTTTCTTCATAAAACGGTGACAAGGCGCCACATCCAGAGGGATACCGGCGGTTCCGGCGGCTCCGGCTCCGGGGGCGGCGGAGGACATGTTTCCAGCGGCGGCGTATCTCACGGAGGCGGCGGCCACAGCAGATAAGCAAAGGGGGAAAGGGTTTATGAAATTACAGTATTTAGGTCATTCTTGTTTTAAGCTGAGTTCAGAGGGGTATTCCATTGTGGTGGATCCGTATGAAAATGGTTCCATACCCGGGCTGAGGGATTTGGATGTGACGGCAAACCTCTGTGTATGCAGCCACGGGCATGGAGATCATCATGGAGATTCCTGTGTGAAAACAGAAGAAAGCCTGGTCAGGAATCCCTTCCGCATCGAAACCGTGGAAAGCTGGCATGATGATGAGGGCGGCAGCCGGCGCGGCCCGAATACCATTCATATTTTCCACGGAGAGGGAATGAAAGTGATCCATCTGGGAGATATTGGCTGCCGGCCGGAAAACTGGCAGCTGGATCTGCTGAAGGGTGCGGATGCGGTTATGGCCCCTGCGGGCGGCTTCTATACGGCGGAACCCTCTGTTGTATATGAAATCATAAAAGAGATCCGGCCGCGCGTGGTGATTCCCATGCATTACCGGACGGCAGGAAGCGGGTTCCCGGTGCTTAAAACCTGTGAAGAGTTTCTGTCTTACTGCAGCAATGTGGTGCGTTATGAAACGGATACACTGGTGCTGGACAAAGAAACAGGGAACCAGACTGCGGTGCTGAAGCAGTGGGCATGCCGGTGAAGAAGGGCATGCCGGTGAAGAATGGCATGGCTGAGATTTTTATGAGATAGGAGAACAGCGTGAATATACAGATATTCGGAAAAACAAAATGCTTTGACACCAAAAAGGCGGAGCGGTATTTCAAAGAACGCGGCATTAAGTATCAGTACATTGATTTAAAGGAAAAAGGCATGAGCAAGGGGGAACTGAATGCAGTCTGCCAGGCCGGGGGAGGCCTGGATGCTTTGCTGGATGAGAACTGCAGGGATAAGGATGCCCTGGCGCTTGTGCGTTATATCGCAGAAGAGGACAGGATGGAAAAGGTTTTGGAAAACCAGCAGGTAATCAAAACACCGGTGGTGAGAAACGGGAAGAAAGCAACTGTTGGTTACCGGCCGGAGGTGTGGAAGGGCTGGGAGTAAAATATGGGGAGAAAGAATGCGCCGTTTCTCGTCAGAGTTACGGGAATATTAGAGGAAGACGGAGAGCTTTTAATCATCCGGCAGAAAATGTCGGACGGAAGAAAGTGGTATCTGCCCGGAGGTCAGCTGGAAGCGGGAGAAACTATCGAACAGGGAATTGTTCGGGAAATGAGGGAAGAAACGGGACTGCATGTGGAATGTAAGGAACTGCTGGCGATCAGTGATACCAATTTCAGCGCTCCATGTGCCCTTCATATTCTGCTGCGTGTGAAAAGGCTGGCCGGTGCCATTCATGTTCCCCACTGTACATATGACACCGTGGAGATAACGGATGTACAATTTGTTCCCTTCGATATGCTTAAAAGTTATGGTTTCAGTGACAGATTTGTATCGATGGTGAAGGACGGATTCCCATTAGCAAGCCGGTATATAGGGCTGGATACGTTTTTTGATTTTTTTAATTAGGAATATGCTTTCCTTCATAAACAGTTAAAATCTGATGGAGAGACAAAAAATGAAGATGGGGGCAGAAATGCGGATTGGACTGTATCAATTTCCTGGAAGCGGGGATATGGGGCAAAATTACAAAACGATAGAAAAGGCCGTTTCCCAGGCGGCGTCACATAAGGTCCGTTTCCTGGCTTTCCATGAATGCGCGCTTACCGGGTATCCCCCGCTGGAGGTTCCGTCTGTATCAGAGGTGGATTATGCAGCGGCGATGAAATATAAAGAATGTCTGCGTAAACTGTCTATCGAGCATTCCATGTATATAGCGGCCGGAAGTATTGAGAAAGAGGAAGACCGGTATTACAACAGCATGCTCCTGTTTTCGCCGGAAGGAAGGGCTGACATCTATGGAAAGAGAGCCCTCTGGGGATGGGACAGAGATAATTTTGTCCCGGGCAGCCAGATGGGAATTTATGAAGTGGATGGAATCCGTATGGGAATCCGTATTTGCTTTGAAGTCCGTTTCCCGGAATTCTTCAGGGAACTGTACCGGGAAAACGCGGAACTCTGCCTGGTATCCTTTTGCGATATATCACAGACAGAGAATAAAGAACGCTATGAGCTGATAAAAGCACACTTACGGACCAGGGCGGTGGAGAATGTATTTACGGTTCTTTCCGTAAATGATATCTCGTCCTTTCAAACGGCCCCGACTGCGGTAATCGATCCCAACGGAGCCGTGTTACTGGAAATGGAGCGGAACAAAGAAGGGCTTCTCATTTATGATTATGTAAGAAGTGAGGACAGCTTCGGCATGCTGGGAAGAAAAAGGATTTCGGACGAATTAGTTGACGGCTGTCCATGATATCCCCGCCCATAAGCAGCTCTCTCAGCGCTCAAATCCATGTATCCAGTCTGCTTTCAGGAAATAAATGAGGAAAACAATGGAACTCAGTGTCCAGGTCAGCGGATAGGCCCAGAAAATTACATTGATAACGGGAATTATTTTAACCGCTATACTGATATAGGTAATACGGATGATACACCAGCAGCACATCATAACCAGCATGGGGACGATGGCTTTTCCTGCGCCGCGCAGGATACCGGCCACGCAGTGGGAGAAGGCCAGCAAAAAATAGAAGAGTGTTACGGTGCGGGCCTGAGTGGTACCAAACGCAACCACCTGTGGATCATTATTAAAAGCGGCTATCAGTACCGGAGCAAGCCCGTAGATCAGAAGGCCCACGAGTTCAGCGGTGATGACGGAACACAGAATACCGAAACGGGCTCCCTTTTTGGCACGGTCATACTTGCCGGCGCCCAGATTCTGGCTGATGAAGGTGGTCATGGACATGGCGAAGCAGGTGATTGGCAGAAAGCCGAAGCCCTCGATTTTGGAATAAGCCCCGCACCCGGCCATGGCCATTTTCCCAAAACTGTTGATATTAGCCTGCACAACTACATTGGCAATGGATATAATGGAATTCTGGAAACCGGACGGCAGGCCGTTTTGGATGATCTGCTTCAGGAAAAAGAAATCGAAGCGGATTTTCCGGAAATGAACCCGGTAATCCTCAGGGCTTTTTGTCAGGAGTATCAGGCACAGGATGGCGCTGGCAAACTGGGAAATAATGGTAGCCAGGGCCGCGCTTCCCACGCCGAAGCGGAAAACGCCTACAAACAGCAGATCCAGCAATATATTAACGACGGAAGAAATGATCAGATAAATCAGAGGATGTCTGCTGTCCCCCACGGACTGAAGGATACCCACAAAAATATTATAGAGGACAAAGGCAAGGGAACCGCAGAAATAGATACGGAAATATATGATGGAATTAGGCAGTACATCATCAGGAGTACCCATCCACAGCAGGAGCTGGGGCGTAAGCAAAACGCCGATCACCGTTAAGGCGGCACCGGCTGCAAGGCCGAATGCGATGGTTGTATGTATGGCCTTCTGCACCTTCTCAATCTGTCTGGCTCCATAAAACCGGCCGATGACCACACCGGCGCCTATGGCGATCCCATTGAAAAAACCGACCAGAAGAAAAATCAGGCTTCCGGAGGAACTGACGGCGGCCAGGGCTTCGCTTCCCAGAAAATTTCCCACGATAAGAGAATCGGCCGTATTATAAAGCTGCTGAAAAAGATTGCCTAAAAAAAGAGGGATGGCAAATGCTATGATTTTTTTCCAGATGGAACCCTCTGTCATCAGTGTGGTTTTAGATGTTTTATTCATGACGTTTCTTCCTGTCCTTCATTTGGTAAGCTTATATAGGGAATTCCGGCAGTTTAATGACAACCGCCAATTTTCTATTATAGCACAGTGAGCAGGAAAAGAAAGCCTGAACTGCCGGCAAATCCGGTTTTTCTGTTTCAGCAGGGCTTCACAGAGGGCAGAATATGCATGATTAAGGTAAAGAATAGACAGGCGCCGGAGGAAAAACTGTTGTATAATTATCGGTAATACAGGCTGCTCCGCAAATCTGACGGAGGGTCGAATTCAAGGAGGATAACAGGAATGAAAATTGCATTAATTAACGAAAACAGCCAGGCAGCAAAGAATGCACAGGTAGAAGCAGTCCTTAAGAAAGTGGTGGAGCCCAAAGGCCATGAAGTATTCAATTACGGAATGTACAGCGCGGAGGATGACCATCAGTTAACTTATGTCCAGAATGGTATTCTGGCAGCCGTACTGCTGAATTCCGGAGCGGCCGATTACGTGATTACGGGCTGCGGCACAGGCGAAGGCGCGATGCTTGCATGCAATGCATTCCCCGGCGTGCTCTGCGGACATGTTGTGGATCCCTCCGATGCCTATATGTTTGCCCAGATCAACGACGGAAACGCCATTGCCCTTCCTTTTGCAAAAGGTTTCGGATGGGGAGCGGAACTGAACCTGGAATACATTTTTGAGAAGCTGTTTGATGGAGAAAGCGGACAGGGATATCCCAAGGAAAGAGTGATTCCGGAGCAGCGGAACAAAAAGATCCTGGATGAGGTTAAAAAGGTCACACACAATGATCTGTGTACGATTCTCAAAAACCTGGATCCGGAACTGGTAAAGGGTGCCATTGCAGGAGAACATTTTCAGGAGTATTTCTTTGCAAACTGCAAGTGTGACAAAATTGCGGCCTGCGTGAAAGAACTTCTGGAAGCATAAGCCAGGAAATGATATAATTATCGGGAAAGACCGGCAGAATGCCCGGACGGGAGAAAATCCCTGTGGCAGCTGCCGGTTTTTACGATTAGGGTGCGCTGCGGAAACGGAGGGGGAACATGGCAGCTTTGGATATGACAAAAGGGAGCATTACAGGGCATTTGGTCCGGTATTCCGTCCCCTTGATTGTGGGGAATCTGTTCCAGCTGGCTTATAATGCGGTGGATTCCATTATCGCCGGCCGCTTTATAGGAAAAGAAGCGCTGGCCGCCCTGGGAACGGCGGGGCCGGTTATGAATATCATCATACTTGGAATTTCCGGTATCTGCATGGGGGCAGGCGTTCTGATGAGCGGCTTCTTCGGAGCCGGACGGCATGGGGAACTGAAAAAGGAATTATCGACAATCCTTTTATTCGGCCTTTATTTTTCCCTGGCTGTCGCTGTCTGCGGCCTGTTTTTTGCCAGGCCTCTGTTAAGTCTGCTCCGCGTGCCGGACAGTGTTCTTGACAGCGCATGTATTTACCTTAAAATTATTATACTCGGCGCTCCGTTTACCTATTTTTATAATGCACTGGCAGCGGCCCTGAAAAGTGTGGGGGATTCAGGCACTCCGGTAAAATTCCTGATGTTTGCTTCCCTACTGAATGGACTCCTGGATTTGATTTTTATAGGAGGTCTGGGGTTCGGCATCGTCTGTTCTGCCGTTACCACTGTGGCTGCGGAGAGCGTATCCGCAGTTCTTACATGGATATACATAAAAAAGCGTGTTCCTCTGCTTCATCCGGACAAAGAAAACTTTCGGATCGATCCCGCACTTTTGAAAAAGACACTGCGTTACGGCGGTGTTACGGCTCTTCAGCAGGCCTGCCAGCCGGTTGGCAAGCTCCTGATCCAGGGGGCGGTAAACCCGCTGGGAGTGGATGTGATCGCGGCCTTTCAGGCGGTGAACCGGGTCGATGATTTCGCCTTTACGCCGGAACAGAGCATTTCCCACGGAATGACTACCTTTACAGCCCAGAATCTGGGCGCGGAAGGGACGCGGGAACAGAAAACGCGGCGGATAGATGACGGACTGCGCACAGGCTTAATGATGGAATTCTTATATTGGATCTTTATCTTCCTGGTGGTTTTCCTGGCGCGGAATGTGCTCATGAAAGCATTCATAAGCGGTGAAGGCGGCAGGAATGTGGTGGAGCTGGGTAGCCGATATCTGAAAACCATGGCTTTTTTCTATCTTCTCCCGGCCTTTACCAATGGCCTGCAGGGTTATTTCCGGGGCCTTGGGAAAATGGGAATCACCCTGGCCGGTACCTTTATACAGACAAGCATCAGAGTGGCGGTTACCTATCTGACGGCCCCTGTTATAGGTATCTATGGCGTGGCCCTTGCCTGTGCCGCCGGCTGGAGCGCCATGCTGCTTTTTGAAGTTCCGTACCTGATCTATGTCAGGAAAAAGAGAAGCCGGCTGCAGGGGGAAGAGATATAAGAGGATGAAATAATGCCGGAACTAAGAGAATGCGGAGGGGGCTTCCATGAGATATAAGGGGAAAATATATAAAAGAATCATGCTTCTCGGAAATTCCGGAAGCGGTAAGAGCTGGACGGCTCAAAGGCTGGGAGAAAAAACAGGATATCCAGTTATTTATCTGGATAAAGAATGCTGGCAGCCCGGCTGGACTTATCCTCCGCAGGAGGAATGGGAGAAGAAAAACAGGGAATACATAAGCGGCCGGGAATGGATTATAGACGGAAACCATCATGAAACTCTGGAGATGAGAGTGGAAGCGGCTGATTTGATTTTGTTTTTTGATATTAACAGACTGCTGTGCATTTATAGCGTGTGGAAGCGTCACGGGCATAAAAGGGTTGATTTCCCGGATTATCTGGATGAAAAGAAGGATAAGGCTTTTTGGCAGTTCCTGGGATGGGTATGGAATTTCCCGGAAAAATGCCGGCCCGGTATCCTGAATATACGAAAAAATCATCCTGAAAAAATGTTCTTGACCTTTCGTACCCGAAAAGAAGTATCTGAGTTCTTGAATGAAATAGAACCTTAAATAAATAACAGGTTATTGTAATTCTCCGCTGCTTGACTGCAGAGATACGCCCCAGATAGAATAAATCATATCAGTAAACCTGCCGGCAAGGCAGGCTGTCGTATATTCCGACAGCTGTCTTGCTTCTTTTTTATACATATGTTACCAGAAAACCGGATGAGAAAGATTATTTGTAGAAATGTATCGCGTATGATATAATCTGATCAAGATTGCGGATTCTGGAAAGAACCGGCGGAGGGACGCCGGCCGGAAAAACAGGAGTGCTGTAAGATCGAATTTGCAGGCACCGGGAGGAAGCTTCATGTGGGCGGAGAGACATAACGTAAATAAAACGATACAGAATATTATTGTTCGTTTGATCATTGTCCTTTTAGCAGTCGTATTCGGTATTATCAGCATAACTTCTTTTTCCACCATTTCCCGTATGCAGGGAAATGCAAGAGTAATCAATTATGCTGGTATCGTGCGGGGAGCCACACAGAGGCTCATAAAGCAGGAAATGAACCAGCATCCCAACGATGAGCTGGTCCAATATATTGACAGTATTTTATCGGAACTGAGTACCGGAGAGGGGGAATATGATCTGATTGCCCTCCCTGATGCGGAATACCGGACGCTGCTGAAAGAACTGACACTGAAGTGGCAGGCCCTGAAGGAAGAAATCATGAATGTACGGCAGAACGGGGACAGCAGGAGGCTGTTTGAAATGAGCGAAGACCATTTTACAACAGCCGACAAGGTGGTATCCGCGGCGGAAAGGTATTCGGAAAAGCGTGTTAAGTCTGCAAAAGAGATTCTGGTACGGTTAAATGTAGGTTTCATTCTTCTTGTATTTTTATTCCTGGTTTACGGGCATTGGCAGAGAAAAATGCAGCATGCCCTGGATATGGCGGAAAAAGCGAGCCAGGCTAAAAGTGAGTTCCTTTCCTCCATGTCTCATGAAATACGCACCCCTATGAACGGGATTATAGGTATGACGGAAATTGCCAGACGTTCCCTGGACAACAGAGACAAGCTGGCTGACTGCCTGGATAAGATAGATCTTTCTTCCGGTTATCTTCTGACATTGATTAACGATATCCTGGACATGTCCAGAATAGAAAGCGGAAAAGTGGAGCTTGCCCATGAGCCTTTCCGCATAACGGAGGTTTTGGACAGGGTTTATGTGATGTTTAAGCAGAAGGCGGAAGACGGCGGTATTGAACTGTCTGTGAAATATGAAGATCAGTCCCTGGAACATGTAACGGGAGATGAACTGCGGTTAAGCCAGATTCTGGTTAATATCGTTTCCAACGCGCTGAAATTTACGCCTTCCGGAGGCAGGGTGACTTTGGAGGCCTGCGGAAAAGCTTCCGGGACAGACAAGGTGGCTATGGAATTTCTGATTACCGATACAGGCAGCGGCATCAGCAGGGAATTTCAGGCTAAGTTATTCGAGCCTTTTGAGCAGGAGCAGTCCGTAACATCCAGACAGTATTCAGGCACAGGTCTAGGACTGGCAATCAGCCAGAATTTTTCCAAAATGATGGGCGGGGAAATCACTGTTGAGAGCAAACCCGGGGAAGGTTCCCGGTTTAAGGTATCGGTGCTTCTGGATCAGGATAAAGAAAGCAGGGAAACAGGGCGGAATTCGGACAATCCTTCGAAGCAGTCTCCTGACAGCCTTGCCGGCAGCAGGATCCTTCTGGCGGAGGATAACCCGATTAATTCAGAGATCGTTACGTTCTTACTGGAAAGCAATGGTGCACAGGTGGATCTGGCGATGGACGGAAGGGAAGCGGTTGAAAAATATGAAGCTTCCTCTGTTGACTATTACCAGTTTATTCTGATGGATATTCAGATGCCGGTTTTGGACGGCCTGGAGGCCTGCCGCAGAATCCGTGAGATGGATCGTCCGGATGCAGCCGGTGTGCATATAATCGGATTGTCAGCCAACGCGTTCAGGGAGGATATCGATCGGGCCAGGCAGAGCGGTATGGACGGATACCTGACGAAGCCGGTTGATATGGTGAAGCTGCTTGCGCTGATAAGTAACGGCTGAGGCCGGCTTTTCATATGATAAAAGAAAAGCGGCTGATACGGATATGGATTTTAAAAAGAGTGAGACCTATAAAAATCTGGAAAAAGCTTATGACGGAGAACTGCTGGCAGGGACCAAATACAGGATTTATTCCCGCATTGCCAATAAGGACGGGTTCCGCCAGATAGGCAATATTTTTGAAGAGACGGCAAAAAATGAACAGGAGCATGCGGAGATTTGGCTTCGTATGATGAATGAAGGCGCTCTGCCTATGCTGGATGAGATCCTGAATGAATCTCAGATGTGTGAAAAACATGAATGGACGGAAATGTACAGGGATTATGCGGAAACGGCTGAAAAAGAAGGCTTTTTTGATATTGCAAAGCTTTTCCGCAACGTGGGTGAGGTGGAAAGACATCATGATTTCCGATTCCGCCAGCTTGCGGAAAATCTCAGAAACGGAGAGGTGTTCTGCAAGGAGGAAGAAGAGGTTTGGGTCTGCCTGAACTGCGGCTATGTGCATTTTGGAAAATGCGCCCCTGAAAAATGTCCGGCCTGCGGCTATCCTCAGGGATATTTTGCACTGAATTGTGAGAATTATTAGTAGGAAAAAGGAAGAACGATGAGGTTCTTCCTTTTTTACGTTTAAAAATGCAGTTTTTTATAAAGCTCGGAGAACATTTCCTTCCCCTTGAAAATCAGCAGCCCGGTCAACAGAAGAAAACTGATGCCGCTGCAGAGAACGCACAGATACATGACGTGGGCGGCTCCTGTAATCAGAAGCACCGCCGGAAGCAGGCCGTACAGCCCGGCCAGAATATAATAAATCATATAATCCTGCACCTTCAGCTTCTGTACTTTTGTGATGATCAGCATGGATAACTGAATGAGAAGGCACACCGCAGGCAGCACATAATCCACGGACCAGCCATACCAGCCGGTAAACAGATCCCACAACACGCACACGGCCGGGATGAGAAGCATCTGCCATATGGCATTCTTCAGCAGATTATGCCTTTTGAAGAATCCGAGTGCAAGCGCGAGCCACATACTTAAGGAACCGCCGATGACATAGGCGGACCATCGCAGTGTCGGTGTGAAAATAATATTTACCATGACAGCGGCGCAGGCGGCGGCAATACAGCAGAAGGAAAACCACTGGAAAAAGCGGAGCCCCTTATATTCCGGCGCTTTTTTGACCGGAAACCTGTCTTCCAGTATGGAGGATTCCACACCGAAGCTTTTCAGTATACGGAAAAAATTCCGTTCAATATTCTGATTCTGAAAACCGGAGGCAAAGCTGAGAACCAAATCATCCTCAAAGGAGCACATGCTCAGTTCGATCTTAGGCGTGCTGGTAAAGACGCCGAACCGGCTGATATAAGGAACGTATTCCTTTGGCATGGAAACCACGCCGAGGTTGGAAAAAACAGCGGACACATCCTTTTTTGCAAGCTGTGCGCCCAGCTGCATGCCCAGATTCTTCAGCTCCAGAGGGAAAATACGCAGGATGGGATTTTGTTCCAGGCCCATAAGGCTGCTCATTCTCTGCCCCAGTCTTTCCTTTGTCAGCTCTTCATGGAAATAAGCGCTGACGGACTGTACCACATCAGTAAAAGAGAAATCTTCCTCTGCGAAAAGATAGCCCGGTTCTATCCAGCCGAAAAAGTTCAGCATGGAAGATGATGGGAAATATTTCCTCAGATTCACGGGAACCATGAGGATTACAGGCTTTCTCCGCTGCCGTCTGCTGCGCTCCTCATGGATTGCACACAGGAAAACAGCGGTAAGAAAAACGGTCATGGAGACTCCGTATTCCTTGGCCTTCTTAAGCAGCGCCTGACAGGATACAAGACCTTCCGTAATATTCAGGCTTCCATAACCTGTACGCGGGCCGGAAATCTGGAAGGAGCTGGCTTTTTTGCCCTGGCGGCCTTCGGTCTTGGAATAGTATTTGGAAAATCCGTCTGATTCCTGGTCCTGCAGAGTCATATCCTCCTCCGTGAAGGATATATCGGGCAGGGCGGCGTCCCTGTACCTGAGAATCAGATAATTTTTTACAAGCTCCTTCAGAAACTGTATGGCTCCGGTACCATCCGTGAGGGCGTGAAAAACTTCGAAATTAATCCGGTTTTTATAATAGACAACCTGAAACAGAAGGGTTTTCCTGTCTCTGATGTACAGATTCAGACAGGGGGGATCCACCTCTTCCTTTACTTTGGGCTTCAGGTCGCTTTTTTCCAGATAATACCAGAAAAAGCCTTTACGCATGACGGATAGGAAAACAGGGTACTTATCTATCGTTTTATCCAGTGCGGACTGTAATATGCTGCCGTCTGTGGGATCTTTAAGCTCACAATAGAAGCGGAAAACCCGGGTATCCTTTTTGTTGCTGGTGGCCGGGAAAATTTTGGCGGCATTGTCCAGTTTTCTCCAATGAGATCCTTTGGTGCCAAACACTTTATTCATTCTCCTTCAGAAATTGATTGATGATTGTATAGCTTTCCTGTACATGATAGTATTTGATGCCCAGGGCGAAAAAACCGTGGAGTGCATCTTTTATTCTGTGTATTTCCACTTCATTTCCCGCCTCAAGGAGCTTTCGTCCATAGGCCTCCCCTTCATCCCGCAGCGGATCGAACTCCGCGGTAAGTATCAGTGTCCGGGGCTGCTTAGATAAGTCCGGCTCCAGTATGGGGGCAAAATAGGGATTCTGCCGATCTTCTTCGCTGCTTTGGTAGTAATCCAGGTACTGGCACAGCTTCTGCCGTGTGAGAAGAAAATCGCTTCCGTTTTCCATAACGGAAGGAAAGGGGGAAGCCTCCGAATAATCGTTGTTAACGGCCGGATAAATGAGAACCTGCCGCTGCGGCATAAATTCACCGCGATCCCTTGCCATTAAGGACAGGGCGGCGGCGAGATTGCCCCCGGCGCTGTCTCCTATCAGGGTGATGCGGGAAGGATCCGTATTCAGAAGAAAACGGTTGGTATAAATGGCCTTTGCCACCGCATAACAGTCCTCCAGCCCGGCAGGAAACGGGAATTCGGGCGCCAGGCGGTAACCGACGGAAACCACGGCGTGCCCTGTGTCTTTGGCTAATCCGGCACAAACCCGGTCATAAGTATCCACACTTTCCGTAACCCATCCTCCGCCGTGGAGAAACAAAAGCACGGGCAGGGTATTTCCTTCCATCCCGTTTGGGGCGGGGAGCTCTTCTCCCGGAAGATAGATGCGGGTGGGAACCTCATAGGCGCCGTTGTATATTTTGGTATCGATGGTTCTGTAAAAGCGCTTGAGTGGATCGATTGCCTTGATGTTGGCAAAGGCCCTGGAGGACTGTACATTGATGTCGCCGTAGGAGAGAGCCTTCAGGACGGTTCGCATTGCTTTGTTTATTGCCATCTTTTAGTTTACCCATATTCTGCGGGGGCAGAATTCCTTTTCATAGGAAAAGCATAACACTATAAGAAAAAAATGTAAATGGGGTGGGACGGATAAACCCATCCGCCGCAGGGGGCCTCTGGGCTTCCGCCGGACCCCGGTTCTTCCTCCCTCGCCGTCGCTGCTGTGGGTATGGGTTGGGGGGCAGCTTCGAAAATGGGGTGTTTCTAAATGTTCCGTTCTGCCGGGAGGCTGCCAACGCGGCAGAACTCCTCATGAAGCGACTTTCAGTCGGCTTCATTCGTCAGACATGCCGCTAGGGGCGGCAGTCTCCCGGCAGAGCGGAGCATTAAGAAACATCACCATTTTCTCAGATGTCCCCCCAACCCATACCCACAGCAGCGGCGGTGAGGGAGGAAGAACCGGGGTCCGGCAGAAGCGGGAGGCCCCCTGCGGCGGATGGGTTTATCCTGGGGTAGTGGTGGGCGGGGGGAAAGAGAAAAGAGAAAGGGAAAAGAGAGAAGGGAAAAGGGAGAAGGGAAAAGATGACAGGCCGGAGAAGGGGAATCCGGCCTGGTTTTTGGAGGATAAAGGGATTAATAATAAGATTGGGTTAATAGGTGAGGAAAAAAATAGTTGGGTGGTAAATAGTTGGTATGGAGAATTAGTTGGGATGAAAAATTAGTTGAGGCATTTTTTCATTAGTTCGTAGGCTCCTTTTTGCTGGATTAGGATTAGGTCTTGGCAGACGGTTTTTTCCAGGTTGGGGAGGGTGGTCAGGTCCAGGCCCCAGAGGGCTGAATTGGTGCATACTGCGTGGACTAGGGCTTCGGGGGTGTCCTGGCGGTGGGTGGCAAAGAATTCCAGGATGGGGCGGTCGTCGGAGATGGTGTAGTCGTTTCCTTTGGGGCGGGTGGCGGTGAGGCCGGTTTCGGTGAGGGTGTGGCCGTTGTAGAAGGCTATGTAGAAGGCGAGGGAGGCGGTGAGGCAGGGGGGGAGGGTCTGCTTTTGGTCTGCGTAGGCCTTCAGGGAGGGGAGGACGCGGGCTTTCCATTTGGAGGTGGAGTTTAGGGAAATGGAAAGGAGGGCGTGATCTATGTAGGGGTTGCGGAAGCGTTCTGTTACGGAGGCGGCGAAATCCTGGAGTTCTTCTTTGGGGAGGGTCAGGGTGGGGATGATTTCGTCGTAGATGGCTTTGTTCATGAAGCCCTGGATGGTGGGGTCTTCCATGCAGTCACGGACGATGTCCTGGCCGGCGAGGTAGGCTCCCAGTACCATGGAGGTGTGTGCTCCATTGAGTATGCGTACTTTGCGTTGTTTGTAGGGTTTGTGGTCGTCTGTTACGAGGATGGGGAGGCCTGCTTTTTCGAAGGGGAGTTCGGTGCGGATGGACTGGGGGCCTTCGATAACCCAGAAGCCGAAGATTTCTCCTGTGTCCATGACGTTGTCTTCGTAGCCGTTTTCTTCGTTCAGCGCGGGGGCTTCTGTTCTGGGGAAGCCGGTTACGATGCGATCAACGAGGGTGGAGCAGAAGGTGTTTTCTTTTTGGAGCCATTGGATAAAGTCCTGGCCGAGGTTCCATTGGGACGCGTATTTCAGGACGCATTTTTCCAGTTCTTTTCCGTTGTCGTCTATCAGTTCGCAGGCGAGGATGAGGAAGCCTTTGCCAGGCTGGCTGCCGAAGGTCTGGAATCTGTGGTATAGAAATTGGGTGAGTTTTCCGGGATAGCTTGATGCGGGGCGGTCTTCGAAGCGGCAGGCGGGATCGTAGGTGATGCCGGCTTCTGTGGTATTGCAGGAAATAAAGCGCAGCTGGGGGTTTTCGGCGCAGGCCATGACGGCGTCGAAGTCGGTGTAGGCGTTGAGGCAGCGGCTCACGCAGGAAATGATTCTTTTTTTGTTTACTTTTTCGCCGTTTTCGCAGCCGCGGAGGTAGAGGGTGTAGAGTCCTTCCTGTTCGTTGATGGCATCCTTGAGGTCAAAGGCTCCGGGGATGGGGGCGATGGGCTGGACTAATACCACTTTGGAGTTGAAATCTGCTTTTTCATTCATGTTGTCAATGAAAAAGTCTACAAAGGCACGCATAAAGTTGCCTTCTCCGAACTGGATGACGCGTTCGGGGGCTTCTTTCAGAAGGTATCCGGTAAATTCTTTTTCTTTCAGGGTCTGGTATGATAATTTGTTCATTTTTTTATTCCTCCTATAGGGTGACGCCTTGTTTGAAAATGGCCATGTCGTGGTAACCGGCGGCTTCCGATTTTACCTGTTCGCCGTTTGCCACGCGTATTACGTAGTCGAAGAGCATTTTTCCCAGTTCGGACAGCGAGGTGCCTGTTACCAGGCGGCCGCAGTCAAAATCGATCCAGTTTTTCTTTTTTTCTGAAAGTGCGAGGTTGCTGGATATTTTTACTGTGGGGACGGGTGAGGCAAAGGGGGTTCCCCGGCCGGTGGTGAAGAGGACAATCTGTGCGCCGGAGGCTGCCAGGGCTGTGGAGGCAACCAGGTCGTTGCCGGGAGCGCTCAGCAGGTTCAGGCCGTGGGTTCGGACGGGCTCTCCATAGGAAAGGACGCCGCGGACCGGGGCGGAGCCGGATTTCTGGGTGCAGCCAAGGGATTTGTCTTCCAGGGTGGAGATGCCTCCTTTTTTGTTGCCGGGGGACGGGTTCTCGTAAATGGTCTGGTTGTGGGCTGTGAAATAGTTTTTAAAATCGTTTATAAGGTCTACGGTCTGATGGAAAATTTCTTCGTTTTCACAGCGGTTCATGAGGAGCGTTTCCGCACCGAACATTTCGGGAACCTCGGTGAGGATGGTCGTTCCGCCTTCGGCGATGAGAAGGTCGGAAAAAACACCGACGGCGGGATTGGCGGTGATGCCCGACAGGCCGTCGGAACCGCCGCATTTCATGCCGATAATCAGTTCGCTGCAGGGAATGGGTTCGCGCTTTGCTGTGCGGGCGTAGTCGGCCAGCTGCTTTACCAGGGCGAGGCCGTCCGCGATTTCGTCCTCCGAATCCTGGGCGACAAGAAATTTGACGCGGTCAGGGTTGTAGGGGCCGATATATTTTTTTAATTCTCCTATGTTACTGTTTTCGCAGCCAAGGCCGAGGACGAGGACGCCGCCTGCGTTGGGATGGTTGACGAGATCGGCAAGAATCTGCCGGGTGTTTTCCTGATCCTCACCCATCTGGGAACAACCGTAAGGATGGGGAAAGGCGGCGACAGCGTCCAGGTTACCTGCGGCAAGCCCCTGGGCCCGGCTGGCTATGGCGGTGGCGGCGTTGTTTACACAGCCGACTGTGGGAATGATCCAGATTTCGTTTCTTACTCCTGCCCGGCCATTTTCCCTGCGGTAGCCGCAGAAGCAGGGAGAATCTTCCGGACGGGCAGGATTTTCACGGGCTTCCTGAAGGGAAGGGGAGGGCTGGTAGGAATAGTCCAGTATGTCTCCCAGGCCGGTTTTCAGATTCGCGGTATGAACCCATGACCCTGGCAGAATATCGGCTGCAGCCGTGCCGATGGGAGCGCCGTATTTAATGACAGGCTCTCCGGCCCGGATGGGTATCAGGGCAAATTTATGTCCCTGTGGGATGTCCTCCTGCAGGGTGAGTTGATTTCCTTCCGCCAAGATAACAGTACCGGCTGCAAGGGGCTGCAGCGCCACAGCAACGGAATCTCCGGGGTGGATGCGGATAAAAGTCTGCATGAATTATGTAATCCTCCTTTGAAGAAATGTAAGGGCTTACATTAAAATTACACCTCTTTATTCCCGGAGTCAACCTGTTTTTGGAAAAATAAGAGGATAAGAGGAAGATTTATTAATTATGTATAGAAGATGATAAAATCATTGGTTAAAAAGTTAATATAAAGAGAATTGCATTTTATGGTTGGGCAGGATATAATGAAAGAAAAATGTAAGTATTTACATAAACGGAGGAAGAGAAAATGAAGGCATTTATGGACAAAGACTTTTTATTAAGCACGGATACGGCAAAGAAGCTGTTCCATGAAATTGCGGAACCCATGCCTGTCCTGGATTATCACTGCCATATCAATCCCCGGGAGATTGCGGAGGACAGAAAATTTGAAAACATCACGCAGGTATGGCTGGGCGGGGATCATTACAAATGGCGGCAGATGCGTTCCAACGGTGTGGACGAGTATTATATCACAGGGGATGCTCCGGACAGGGAAAAATTCCAGAAATGGGCGGAAACTCTGGAACTGGCTGTGGGAAATCCTTTGTATCACTGGAGCCATCTGGAGCTGCAGCGTTTCTTTGGATATCATGGGATTCTGAACGGGGAGACGGCAGAGGATGTATGGAAGCTGTGTAATGCACGGCTGCAGGAAGACAGCATGAGTGTCAGGAATCTGATCCGGCAGTCTGCGGTTACTCTTATTTGTACGACGGATGATCCGGCGGATGATCTGCGCTGGCATAAGGCGCTGGCAGAGGACAGGAGTTTTGAGGTACAGGTGCTTCCCGCATGGCGCCCGGATAAGGCCATGAATATGGAAAAGCCGGATTATACGTCATATATAGAGAAGCTGGGAGCGGCGGCAGAGATGGAAATCCGTTCTTTTGCGGAACTGAAGGCTGCGCTGAAGAAAAGAATGGATTTCTTTGAAAGCTATGGCTGTAAGGCAAGTGATCATGCGCTGGAGTACGTGATGTATGTTCCGGAAACGGAAGAAAACATTGAGAAGATTTTTGCAAAGCGTCTCGCAGGGGAAAATCCGGACCGGGAAGAAGAATTGAAATTCAAAACGGCCTTTATGCTGTTCGTTGCGGAGGAATATGCAAAAAGAGGCTGGGCTATGCAGCTTCATTATGGCTGCAAGAGGGATAACAACACTTCCATGTACGGGCAGCTGGGACCGGATACGGGTTATGACTGTATCAATAATTATGCGCCCTCCAGCCAGATGGCGGATTTCCTGAATGCCCTGAATATAAAGGGAGCCCTTCCCAAAACCATAATTTACAGCCTGAATCCCAATGATGATGAAGCTATTGGCAGTATTATCGGCTGCTTCCAGAATGCGGATGCCGTTGGGAAAATACAGCAGGGCTCCGCATGGTGGTTTAACGACAATAAGAATGGTATGATGAAGCAGATGACTTCCCTTGCCAATCTGGGGCTTTTGGGGAATTTTATCGGAATGCTTACGGATTCCAGGAGCTTCTTATCTTATCCCAGGCATGAATACTTCCGCAGGATACTGTGTGAGCTCATCGGCGGCTGGGTGGAGAACGGGGAATATCCTGCTGATGAAAAAACGCTGAAGCGTATTATAAAAGGGATATCCTATAATAATGCCGTCCGGTATTTCGGATTCGCGCTGGAAGAAAAATAGCGGAGGATTGCCCGGAAGCCTGAGGCATATCAGTTCCCCGGATGGTTTTTATAACTGTCCGGGGAGTTGATATGTCTTTTTTTGCAATAAAAATTCTCTTAAATATAATAATAAAGTCATTGACGGCTCCGGTGGGCTGATGCTATACTAAATAAAACCGACTGACGGTTTATTTTTGAAAAGGCTTTTTTAGGCCATCTGTGAGTCTGCGCCGTACCCACAGAAACCGGGCCTCCTGGCACAGCGCGGAAGGGTGAGGAAATATGAAACAAGAGGAAAAATCCATGGCTTCCAAAGGCAGGGTATTGGAAGCGGCCGCTTCCCTTTTTATCAGGAAGGGCTATGAAGAGACTACCATGCAGGACATTATGGAGGAAAGCGGTCTGTCAAAAGGGGCGATTTATCATCATTTCGCAGGGAAACAGGAGATTTTAAGCACGATGATCGCCGATGCGCAGATGAAGGTAAATACTTTTTTCCAGGAGATGGAAGAGAACGCAGAACTGACGGTAAAAGAGAAGATAAGCAGAATTATCCGTTACTTTTTTGATAATAAGAATCAGAGCATGCTCATAAGAAACCGCTGGGTGGAAAAGGTGCCGTATGCCCTGGTGGATACGGTGAGAAAAGGAAATAAATATATCGCGCCCCGGGTTGCGGGAATTATCAGGCAGGGAAATGAAAACGGGGAATTCCGGTGCGATTTTCCGGAAGAGCTTGCCGAGGCGCTTCTGCTGCTGCTGGATGTATGGCTGGATCCGGTCATAACAGATCGGACGGCTGATGAAATATGCAGAAGGCTGGAATTTATTTTCCGGCTGCTGGAAAGCTTCGGCACGCAGCTGTTTGGCCTGGAGGACATGGAAGCGATGAAGCGGATGTATGCCGGATATGCGGCGGAAGGAGACATGAAAAATGGGAGAAACTAGAATTTATTACTTTTCAGGATCAGGAAATTCTCTGCATGCGGCAATGGAAATTGCAGAGAGGATAAAGCCTGCCAAAATTATTTCCATGAGAAATGATCCGGCCGCTGTATCAGCGGCAAAGGCGGATACAATAGGATTTATTTTTCCGGTATACCATTGGTCGCTGCCAGAGTATGCACGTAAGTTTATTGAGAGGCTTGAAATAAATAAGAATGCCTATATCTTTGCGGTAGCCTCCTGCGGAGGCCTTCCGGTGAATGCGCTGAACGATTTTTCACAGATGCTGGAAAAAAAGGGAGCCAGGGTCTCTTATTCGGGAGTACATAATAATGTGGCAAGCTATGTAGCGATGTATGAACCATTTCCGGAACCGGAAAAACAGCTGCCGAAAGCGGCGGCGGAATTGGAAGAGATCGCCGGGGATATCGCCCGGAGAACGGTGAATGAACCGGTCAGGAAAAGCGTGGGAAAAGAAATCATGCGCTGCATACAAACCCCCTTTGTAAAAGCACTTCCTAAGAAAGACAGAGGTTTTACCGTTTCGGAGGACTGTGTTTCCTGCGGGATATGCACCGGGGTGTGCCCGGCAGGAAATATAACCAGGAAGGATGGAAAACCGGTTTTTCTGCATCACTGCACCCAATGCATGTCGTGTATTGTATTTTGCCCCCGCCAGGCGATCAACTATAAAAACAAGACACAGAACAGGACAAAATACCACCATCCGGCGGTAACGGCCGCGATGATGGCAGAGAATGAGATGGATTTTAATTAATCGTGGTTTCCCTCTGAATAATATCCCCGGAGAAAACGGTACGTGCAGGAATGTTCTTACCATCCAGGGCCTGCATTAAGAGGGAGACCGCCGTTGTGCACATGAATTCAACCCGGTTATCGACTGTGGTTATTTCGGGTGTGCTGCAGGTGGAAATCAGGGAATTATTATAACCGGTCACCTGAAACTCATCCGGTATCCTTCTTCCGTGAGATAGGGCAAATTTTACCGCGCCTACGGCCAGCTCATCATCCGAAGTGACGCAGGTGTCAAAGGAAAGCCCTTCTTTTTCCAGAGCATCCAGAAAGTCGGCTGTTTCATGGACGGAGGCGGGGCTGGCAAAGATTCTCTTATCCGCATCAGTTATTCCGTTTTTTATGCAGGCTTCCCGGAAGCCTGCTATTTTTTTACGTCCGCTGTAGCTCAGGCTGCGGTACAGATAGACAGGGGCATGGGAACCGCGGCGGAACAGGGATTCCGTCATCTCATTTACCGCCAGGCGGTCATCACAGAGGACGGAGTAGATACGATCTCCCGCCAGATAGCCGTTCAGGATGAAAACAGGAACCTTTCCGGCGGCTTCAAAAAGATAAGAGTTGTTTTTTTCTGTATCCTCCACGAAATTGGAGCCTGCAAAAAACAGGGCATCTACATTCCTTGAAAGCAGCAGCTGCAGGTATTTTTTCTTTTCCTCCAGATGATAGCCGGTGCAGCAGAGCATGGAAGCATACGAATTCTGCCGCAGCTCCCTTTCCAGGTAATAGATGGCTGACGCCAGATAAACATCGGAGGAATCCGCACACAGGATTCCCACGGTGTGCATGGAATTCAGCCCCAGGCTGCGGGCAAAGGCATTGGGAGTATAGCTGTTCTGTTCAATAACCTGAAGCACTTTTTCCCTGGTGGAAGGGCTCACCTTATCGCTTCCGTTTAAAACACGGGATACGGTTGCGATGGAGACGCCTGCCTGTTTGGAGATATCGTAAATGTTCATATTGAAATTCCTTCCGAAGTTAGTGTAAGCGCATACATGCTTGATTGAATGTATTATACAATATATAATAAAAGGAAGCAATCATATGGAAAGAAGAATGGAAATGAAGCGACTGATATTACTATGCGGTGCAAATGGAATCGGGAAATCCACGGCTAGCGCTGAACTGATGAAAAGGCTGCCGCATTCCTCCTATATTGACAGTGATTACTGCCGGATGACCAATCCTCCCATATTTAATGAGGAGCTGATCCGGCTGAATTATAAAAATATCCTCGCTATGATGGAGAATTCCTTTGCCTGCGGGGAAATACAGAATGTCATATTTCCGTTTGGTTTTCACGGACACAGGAAACAGTTGTTTGATGCCCTGTTGGAAGAACTCCGGCAGAAAGGTATCTCTTTTGAACTGGTACCAGTATTGCTGTACTGCGGGGAGGAAGAAAATGTCCGCAGGGCCAGGGCTGACGGACGGGATGAGGAAAGGATCCGGCGGGGGATCCGTAATTCCAGGGCCGTTTATGAGAATGTGGATTATCCCCGGATCGATGTGACGGATATGACGGCGGAAGAAACCGCGGAGGAGATCCTGAAGCTTATCGGAACCGGAAATGAAGAAGAAACCGGAAATGCGGTTATGGGGAGTATGGGGTGAAAACAGAGGATATAAAGGCCTATTGCCAGAGTAAAAACAGGGCTTATGAGGATCATCCTTTTGGGGATATTCCTGTCTGCTATAAGCTGAACGGGAAGATATTTGCACAGATTTATCCTCTCGAAGAGGATCGGAAGATTACATTAAAATGCAGTCGTGATGCGGGGGATTTTTACCGTCAGGTTTATCCGGGCATCGTTGTGAGAGGGTATCACTGCCCTCCCGTGCAGCAGCCTTTTTGGAATACGGTGTACCATGACAGGCTCCCGGATGAGGAACTGCTCAATATGATCGACCATGCCTATGAACAGGTGCTGCATTCATTCAGCAGAAAGGTGCAGAAGGAGCTGGAAACGGAGCCTTCGGAAACAGAGGAAGAGGAATGTTCGGATTTGGAAAAAAAGAAAAGAAAAAAGAACTGAAACAATACATAACGGGAGCAGGAGCCTGTGTGGTGACCAAATCGGTTTTAAACGGTGAAACGGGACTGAAATGGCTTTTCCGTGAAAAAGACGGGATTGGTAACGGATGGGTTGCCCTGGGAGAGTCCGATACCCAGGCTTATGTGGACGACGCGGCTAATTATGCCGTTGTGGATTTTAATACGCTGGCCAATATTGAGCCTGCGGTGCTGAATATCCTGCATATGCCGGCAGGAGCGGATCTTGAATTCAGAACGGATGCATCCGGCGGTTATTTTGTGGATACCGGAAATGGGAAAGAAATCCGGGAACCCGTGAAGGCACCAATCCAGGAAGCCTTTGAGCAGAATTTGAAGTATCTGAATAAGGAAAGTTATCCGGCGGAGGAGCTGCTGAGGTATTTTCATAAAAAAGGTGATCTGCGCATCTTTTGTATGGGTGAGGCAGACTTCCCCAGCGGGGAGATTATCATAGCGGATCCGCTTGTTTATCTGGGAAACGATAAATACACGGAGCCGTTAAACCGGAAAATCCCGGCAGGCTCTTATCCGGTGGAACTGGCGATCTTAGACTCCCCTGTTGCGGGGCTTCGGATTGCTGCCGCCAGATTGAAAATCCGGGAAACGGATATCTGCCGCTATGAGATCGCCATGCCGGCGGGAACGACGGCGGCTCAGTATAACCAGCCGGGGATTTTCGCGGGTTTCGGCGTGGATGCCGGAATGGCATGCTTCTGCGACGCTGCGGCGGCAAAGGAATTCGGAGAGTTTTCCGACGGATGGCATCAGCAGAATCCGGGAAAAAACCAGTATGATGACTATTTTGCACAGCTGTTCCGAAGCAGCTATGAAGCTTATCCCGATGTCCAGCGGGAGGACGGGGATTTTATTGAGTGGGCGGTGCCCGGATACGGACACCGGATCGCCATGTTTGCCAGCGGACTGGGAGATGGATTGTATACCGGCTATTGGGGTCTTGATGCCGGGGAAGAGGTGACGGAGCTGCTCATACCTTTTATGAACCCTGATTATTTTTCCTGACCGCTGCCATAATGTATGTGGGAGCAGAGAAGGACTTATAATATAATTTTTATGGAGGAAGAACTATGAAAAATTTCAGATTTGCCATTATGGGTGCGGGAAATATCGCCAATAAATTCTGCGATGCGGTAAAACGTATGGGAGATTGTGAAGTGGCGGCAGTTGCAAGTAAGTCCATGGAACGTGCGAAGGGCTTTGCGGAGAAAAACGGCATTAAGGCCGCTTACGACAGCTATGAAAAGATGCTGGCGGAAGAAAAGCCGGACTGCGTTTATATCGCGGTAACCCAGGATGCCCATTACGCACTGTGTATGCTCTGCCTGGATTATAAAACACCGGTTTTGTGTGAGAAAGCCATGTTTTTAAACAGCGCCCAGGCGGAAGAAGTATTATCAAGGGCTGAAAAAGAAAAAGTTTTTGTCATGGAGGCCATGTGGAGCAGATTCCTTCCGGCCATTAAAATGGCAAAGCAGTGGATGGATGAAGGGAAAATAGGGACTCCATCCTTCATTGATACGGCGATCGGCTTCCTTGCGCCCGTTGACAAGGACAACCGGTATTACAGCCCTAAGCTCGGCGGAGGAGCTTCCTACGATATTACGGTATATGCCTATGAACTCACAACCTTCATGATAGAACAGCCTGTGGAAGATGTGCAGGTTTCTGCTGTCTGGAGTGATACCGGCGTGGATATCTCCGATCAGGTGACTTTGCGCTTCCCCGGTATTCTGGCGTCTCTGCGCACCAGCTTTGCGGCCGGGCTTCATGAGAGAATGGTTATTTATGGAAATGAAGGGAAAATTGTCATCCCTCATCCTCATTTTGCGGAAGAGGTATTTCTGTATGACAAGAATAATGAGCTGGTGATGCGTTTCCAGGATACGGTTACGGAGAACGGCTTCCTTTATGAGATAGAGGAAGTGGCAAACTGCATCAGGGACGGAAGGACGGAAAGCCCTGTGGTTCCTCACAGCCTTACGAGGGAATGTGCAAAGCTGTTCGACCGGATTCTGGAAACCAGATAAGAAAACTTTTTGGTAAAACTTTTTTTACTTGACATTGACGTCGCGTCAACCGGTATGCTTATTTTGTAATCGAAAGGAGAAATAAATATGGAATTGCAAACAATCAGTCAGGTATCAAAGCAATTTGCAATCTCGACGCGGACGCTCAGGTATTATGAGCAAATCGGGCTGCTTATGCCGACAAGTAAAGAAAATTTTGCTTACCGTGTATATGATACCGAAACCATAGCGCGTCTGCGTCAGATTATAATTCTGCGTAAGCTGAGAATACCATTGAAACAGATTTCCGGGATTCTGCAAAGCGCCGATGCACGTACCGCGATAGAGGCCTTCGAACGCAGCCTTAATGAAATCGAAGATGAAATAACTGCGCTCTCCACTATCCGGCATGTTATTAAGGTCTTTATTGAACATCTGGAGCTTGAAAATGCGGCCTTTGCATTGCCGGATGATGCCGGTTTACTGGAAATAGTAGATTCATTGACCGTTTCCAAGATTAACTTCAAGGAAGAAAAATCAATGGAGGAGCTGAACCGTGCAAGTGAAAAGCTGAATAAATTCGAAGACAAGGATGTGCGGATTGTTTATCTTCCACCCATGACAGTGGCGGCTTATTATGCGTCGGGTGAGGACTGCGAGGGAAAAGCGCTTGATAAGATGAATCAGTTCGTAAAAGAAACCGGACTGCTAAAAATCAAGCCTGACGCCCGCAGCTTCGGATTTGATTGCTCTATGGAAATGACGGGTGTTGGGGAACCTTCGAGGACATATGAAATGTGGGTGTCCGTTCCTGATGACCTGGAGATTGCTCCGCCTATGATAAGAAGGACTTTTAACGGAGGACTCTATGCCGCGCATGTTCTGCGCTCCTGGGACTTCGGGGATTGGCGTTTGTTAAAGGAATGGGTTAACGCAAGCGATAAATATGATAATGACTGGGGCTCTCCCCGCTGGATATCACCAGAAACGAGAGCAGGACAAGGTTTTGAAGAAACGCTGAATTTTTATAATTATGCTCAGACAGGTCAGATGAAGGATTTGCAGCTTGATTTATTATTTCCGGTTAAGGAGAAGAAATAACATGGGCCGACTGCGCGCTGCGAAGATATCTCAACGGAGAATTTTATGATAAGTTCACCGAGGCAGAAAAAGCAGAAATCATTCCGGTATGGAATAAAAATTACGATAACCAGTGGTATGGTTCAAAAGGCGGAGCGGACACACAGGATCGCATATTTTTGCTGAGCATGGAGGAAGCAGTATGTAAATATTTCGGCGACAGCAGATCGAAACTGTACAATCCGGGGAAAAACCAAAGATACTGGTTTGAAAGGAAAGATGAAAATAACGGAAAGCGGACAGCGAGACTTGAAGGGGAAAAGGGAGACATCTGGTGGTGGTGGCTCTGCTCACCCGGCCGTGTCAATGTAAAAGCCGTATATATCCATGGTGACGGTAATATAGGGATACAGGGAAATAATATTTTAAAGGGCAACTTAAGCGACGGCAGATGTACCGGCGGCATCCGTCCTGCTTTATGGCTGAAACTGGACGCAGATAAAGAAGACTGAGTGATTTGTCCCCGTCCTATTATTTCAATACATAAAACGGTGAATACTTTGCTTCACCGTTTTTGTATTGCTGCTGCATGTAATTCCAGGCATATTTCCAAGGCTATATCAACAAGATTTTTCCGGATCCCTTCTCTGCTGCACCAGGAGCGTGAATCCCATTCGATACCGCTTAAATCATCACCGCAAAACAGGATTTGCCCTAATAATACGTTCCGGAATTTTGATACTGCAAAAAATGCTGCGGCTTCCATTTCTACCGTAACACAGCCTTCGGAAACCCGCAGGTCAATTTTAGCGTCTGTTTCTCTGTAAAAGGCTTCTGTCGTCCAGGTTTTTGCATTTATATAGGGAATTTTATTCCTCTTCATGTAATTTTCCATAATGCTTACAACGTAGGGATTGCATTCGATTTCCCGTGAAGGCTCGATATAATGATACGACACCCCTTCGTCCCGGACAGCCGACCCCGGAATAACTAAATGCCCTACCTGTATTCCTTTCTGAAGAACTCCCGCAGCACCGCAGACAATAAACTTTGAGAATCCCATGGCAATCAGTTCTTCCAGCTGGGCGGCGGAACCTGCGGCACCTAAAAAGCCCTGTGTAAGGGCAATCTTTTTACCAAGATATTCCGTTTCATAAACCGGTAACTTGACGGTACAGGAAGAAAAAACAGCGATCTGCTTTAATCGGTTGGCTTTAAGCATATTTTCAATGACATCACCAAAAAAAGTGATTACGCAGCATTCCGGGCCGTCTATTTTGGACACTGTGTTTAAAGGTTCTATTTTGGCTTTAGGACTGCTGTCATATTCTAAAATCGGAAATTCTTTTTTATCTAACATAAGCTACCCCTCCCCGGTTATGGACTTTTCACTTCATATCAATCCGTTTCAATTTAGAAATAAATTATTTTTTATTGTATCATACTCCAAATTATTTGGGTATCCTTTGGGGCTGGATAAAGTAATTAAGTAAAGAAATTAAGATAGCTGCTGACTCATTTTTTTACTGCTGAAATCCTTGTAAAACACAGCCGGACAGGGTTATAATTCAGTATAGGAATAAAGCGGTACAAGCCGCAAAAAACGGGGGTAATCTTTATGGGCAAAAGTGAAAAAATCCTGCAGCTTTGCAGGGAAAACGACATCCGCATGATCGATTTCAAAATGGTGGATCTGGATGGGCGTTTCAGGCATATCACCATACCGGTGGAACGGTTCGGAGAACGTATTTTTGAATATGGAATCGGTTTTGACGGCTCCAATTACGGATATGCGCCTATTGAAAAAAGTGATATGGTTTTTATTCCTGATCCGGACAGTGCGGTGATGGATCCCTTTGTGGAAATCCCTACGCTTTCCATGACAGGGGATGTCTGTGTGATCGGGGAAAAGGAAAACAGGCCGTTTGACCAGTATCCCAGAAATGTGGCGCTGCGGGCGGTGGATTACATGAAAGCCACGGGGACGGCGGATCAGATGCTGATAGGGCCGGAATTTGAATTTTATCTTTTTGATTCCGTAAATTATCAGGTGTCGCCTAACGGTTCTTTTTATGAAGTGGATACGAGACAGGCGGAATGGAATACCGGTACGGAGGAAGGCGGCCTCGGATATCAGGTGAAGCATAAGGGCGGATATCATATTGCGGCTCCCCAGGATATTTCCTATAATCTGCGCAGCAAAATGTGTATGCTTATGGAGGATTGGGGGATCCGGGTGAAATACCATCATCATGAGGTGGGTGGCCCCGGACAGCTGGAAATCGAGGTGGAGCTTGGAGAAATGGTTGACATGGCGGATAAGACCATGATCACCAAATATATTGTAAAAAATGCCGCTGTGAAGGAAGGGCGTACCGCCACGTTCATGCCAAAGCCGGTTTATCAGGAAGCGGGCAGCGGCATGCATGTGCATATGCTGCTGTTCAAGGAAGGCAGGCCGGTATTTTATGATAAGGACGGCTATTCTTCCTTGAGTCAGACCGCCCACTATTTTATCGGCGGCCTGCTGAAGCATGCTCCTTCCCTTTGTGCGTGGACCAATCCTTCCACGAATTCCTACAAACGTCTGGTTCCGGGATTCGAAGCTCCGGTGACCATCGGTTATGCCACGTCCAACCGGAGTGCGGTCATCCGCATACCGGCGTACGCAAAAGCACCCGAGGACAAGAGGTTCGAACTGCGGAGCCCGGATGCCACAGCCAATCCCTATTATGCCTACGCCGCCATATTGATGGCAGGGCTGGACGGCATTGAAAACCGGATTGACCCAAGCGCAAATGGCTGGGGGCCATATGATTATAACCTGTATGAGCTTTCTTCTGAGCAGCAGGCGAAGATTCAGTCTCTTCCCAAAACACTGGAGGAAGCCCTGGATGCCCTGGAAAGGGATCATGATTATTTAACGAAGAACGGAGTGTTCCCGGAAAGACTGATTCAGATTTGGCTGGAAAGAAAAAGAAAAGAAAGCAGGACGATCAGCCAGATTCCCCATCCGGCGGAATTCGGCGCCTATTATGATTTATAGAGAGTTACAAATGGGTTGGCAGACTGGTATGGCATTGCATGAATATCACAGGAAGGCTGTAACGGAAAGAGCAGAAGACGTGTGATTTTGGCAGCAGGCGCAGGCGTGCAGACAGGAGCGGAAATGACAGTGACTGCAGGTTTTATGGTTCCTCATCCTCCATTGATTGTTCCGGAAATCGGGAAAGGGGAGGAACGCGGTATCAGGGAAACGACAGAGGCTTATGAGAAAGCGGCAGGGGAAATCGCCGTGCTGAAGCCGGAAACGATTGTTGTGATATCCCCGCATACAGTGATGTACGCGGATTATTTCCATGTTTCGCCGGGAAAAGAAGCGGAAGGGGATTTCCGGCAGTTCCGGGCGGGACAAGTGAGGTTTAAGGCGGAATACGACGAGGAATTTGTCCGTTGTCTGTGCCGGAATGCCGACGCTTCGGATTTTCCCATGGGCATAATGGGAGAGCGTGAAAAGAAGCTGGATCATGGCGTGATGGTGCCTTTGTATTTTATAAATAAATATCTGAAGGAGTACCGCCTTGTCCGCATAGGGCTGTCCGGTTTGTCCAAAGCCGATCATTATCGGGCGGGAATGCTTATCGAAAAGACAGCAAACCAGCTGGGGCGTCGCACGGTGGTGGTAGCCAGCGGGGATTTGTCCCACAGGCTGAAGGAGGATGGCCCTTACGGGTACAGGGAAGAGGGGCCTGCTTATGATCAGAGGATTATGGAAACCATGGGGAAAGCTGCTTTCGGCGAGCTGCTGGATTATCCGGAAAGCCTTTGTGAGAAAGCGGGGGAATGCGGGCACCGTTCCTTTACCATGATGGCAGGCTGCCTGGACGGAAAAGCCGTCAGTACCGAAAAACTGTCTTATCAGGGGCCGTTCGGCGTAGGCTACGGCATATGTACGTTCCATGTGACGGGCAGGGATGAAACGCGCCGTTTTCTGGAGCAATATACCCTGAAGCAACAGCAGGATATGCAGGCCCGGAAGGAAAAGGAGGACTGCTATGTCCGTCTGGCAAGAAAATCCCTGGAAACCTTTGTACGGACAGGAAGGAAGGCTTCACTTACCCCGGAAGAAAAAGAAACACTGCCCAGGGAAATGACAGAGAGCAGGGCAGGTGTATTTGTATCCATCCACAAGGACGGCATGCTCCGGGGCTGTATCGGAACCATTGCCCCGGTTGCCGGCTGTGTGGCGGAGGAAATCCTGAGGAATGCGGTGAGTTCCGGTACGGAGGATCCTCGTTTTCCCCCTGTTGAGAAGGAAGAACTGGATACCCTGGTGTACAGCGTGGATGTGCTTGGCCCGCCGGAACCGGTTTCTTCACCCGGAGAACTGGATGTGAAAAAATACGGAGTGATAGTGACAAAAGGGAGAAAGCGGGGACTCCTGCTGCCGGATTTGGAAGGGGTGGATACTGTGGAGGAGCAGATCGCCATTGCCAGGAGAAAGGCGGGAATCGGGGAAGAGGACACGGTGACGTTGGAGCGTTTCGAGGTCATACGCCATGGAGAGAAGGGATAGTGTGAAAGAAAGCAGAGGCTGCAGTGCGGAAGAACAGGAAATCATCTGCCCGGTCTGCATGCATCACTGCAGGCTCAGGCCGGGACAGACCGGAAGCTGCCGTGCCAGGGCCAACAGGGGAGGAGTGAGCAGCTCCCTTTCTTATGGAAGGATAACTTCCCTCGCCCTGGATCCGATTGAGAAAAAGCCGTTAGCCATGTTTGAACCGGGAAGCCGGATATTATCGGTTGGAAGCTATGGCTGTAATTTAAGCTGTCCTTTCTGCCAGAACTATGAAATTTCCATGTGTACCGCGGATGCGGAAACCATCCGTCTGTCTCCGGAAGAGCTTGCGGGGAAAGCCGCAGAGCTGAAGGAAAAAGGAAATATCGGAGTGGCGTTCACCTATAACGAGCCGATGATTGGCTATGAATATGTGCGCGATACGGCCCGGATTGTCCGCTCGGCAGGAATGAAAAATGTGGTGGTGACCAATGGGAGCGTGACGGAGGAGATATTGGAGGAAGTGCTTCCCTTTGTGGATGCCATGAATATCGATCTGAAAGGCTTTACAGAGGATTTTTACCGGAAGCTGGGCGGGGATTTGGAGACGGTGAAACGTTTTATCCGCCGGGCAGCCGCTTCCTGCCATGTGGAGCTGACCACACTAATCATTCCCGGGGAAAATGACACTCCGGAGCAGATGAGGGAGCTTTCTGCCTGGACAGCCGGGATAGACAGAAATATTCCTCTTCATGTGACCCGGTTTTTCCCAAGGTGGAAAATGACGGACAGGCCGCCGACCAGGGTACGTACGGTATATGAACTGGCGGATATCGCCCGGGAAAGGCTGGCTTATGTTTTTACCGGCAACTGCTGATATCTGAAACTGAGTACGCTGTCATGGCTTGACAGAAGATGGCGGAAGAACTATAATGACTAAAATTAAATATATAGTCAAAAAGAGGTGATGCCCTTGCCCAAAACTTATTCGGAACAGGAAAGAGAATATATTGACAAACGCCTTCGGGAGGAGGCTATGAACTGCATGGCCGCCTACGGGATCAGGAAAACTACAGTAGATGAACTGGTCAGGCGGGTGAGGATTCCCAAAGGGACCTTTTATCTGTTTTATGAGTCCAAAGAACAGCTCCTTTTCCAGGTGCTGATGGAATTCCATAAAACGATAGAAAAGCAGCTGCTGGAAAAAGCGGAAAGCCTGGCAGGAAGAAAGCCGGACGTGGAAGCAGTGACGGATATGCTTATGGATTTCTTTATGAAAGCGGATGAAGCGCCTGTTATACGGCTGATGACCTCCGGGGAACTGGAAATCCTGGCCAGAAAGCTGCCAAAGGAGGAACTGCTGGTTCATTTTACGGAGGATGCCGGAATGGTGGAAACTGTTGTCGGAAAGCTGTTTCCGGCAGGCAGTGAGTGTGCGCCGGAACTGGCGGATCAATTCGGCGGAGCCTTCCGTAACATTTTTACGGCAATGGTTTACAGCCATGAAGGCGGCCGGGCGGCAGATCCCGGAGCTTTACGTCTGCTAATCAGAGGTCTTGTACTGCAGCTTTTTGAAAGAAAGGCGGCGCTGCCGGATAATCAGGGAAAATAGATTCAGCTGTCGGGTAAAGCTCCGCTTTGCCTGCTGTCTGTTTTGAGACAGAAAGGAAGATGCTGGTATGAAGAAAAAAGTCATCGCCGCAGGTCATATCTGCCTGGATATCACACCTGTTTTTCCGGAGAAAACCGTATCGGCTGTAACGGATATCCTTCTTCCGGGCAAGCTGATCCAAATGGGAGATGCCAGAATACATACAGGGGGAGCTGTGGCCAATACAGGTCTGGCCATGAAGCTTCTGGGTGCAGATGTTTCCCTTATGGGGAAAATAGGGAAAGATACGTTTGGAGAGATAGTCGTCAGTCTGTTATCCAAATATGATGCGGACGCAGGTATGATTCGTACAGATCAGGCGTCCACATCCTATTCAGTAGTTCTGGCAATTCCGGGCATTGACCGTATTTTCCTGCATAATCCCGGGGCCAATGATACCTTTTGCGCGGAAGATATTCCGGAAGAGGCCTGGCAGGATACTGCACTTTTTCATTTCGGCTATCCTCCTCTTATGCGTTCCATGTATGTAAATGGAGGTATGGAGACGGTCCGTATCATGAAGAAGGCAAAGGAAATGGGCTGCGCCACTTCCCTGGATATGGCGGCTGTCGATTCCGAATCAGAGGCAGGGAAGGCGGACTGGAAGGAAATCCTGAGAAATACTCTGCCTTACGTGGATTTTTTCGTGCCGAGTGCGGAAGAGCTCTGTTATATGCTGGATCAGGAACGGTTTGCGCTGTGGCAGGAGCGGGCGAAGGGCGGAGATATCACGGAAATTCTCAATGTGGAGGAAGATATCCGTCCCCTGGCGGAACAATGCATGGCATATGGCGCTAAAATCCTTCTCATAAAATGCGGGGCGGCGGGTATGTATTACCGGACGGCATCGGAACCTGTTTTGTCGGAGGTTGGGAAGAGGACGGAGCTTGATACGGCAGGCTGGGCCGGACAGGAAGGATTTGAAGCAAGCTATGTCCCGGAGCGTGTGCTGTCGGCCGCCGGGGCGGGAGATACGAGCATAGCTGCTTTTCTCACGGCGATGCTGGACGGGTATCCATTGAAAAACTGTTTGCAGCTGGCGGAGGCCACCGGTGCGTCCTGTGTGGAGGTATATGATGCATTGAGCGGGATAAAGCCCTTTCCGAAACTGCAGGAAAAGATTTCGGCAGGATGGAAGAAAAACGGTGTTCAGCGGATTTAATAAACGCGGTATGGTGTTGAAAAATGCCGTACCGTGTTATTTTTTGCTGGTTTCTTACGAATAGACAGGGCAAAAGGAGAACAAAACCGGCTGAAGGATTCCTTCTGCATTACGGAGAACCGTTATATTGATGGGAAAAAGAGGGCTTTCCGGGCGGAGTGATTCAAAATTTATATAAAAGCAGTTGACTATACAGATAAATAATATTATAATGACCACATGATTAAAAATGGTCAAAAAGCAACCTGAAGTAGCTGTCAAGATGCTGCTCAGTACAGGGAACTGAAAAGATGCCGTCTGTTTTGAAGCAGAATATAAGGAATTATTTTTATATAATCCGGCGCAGCCCGCCGGATTATATAAAACTCTTATTTTGACTATTTAAATAAAATTGGTCATATAATTTATGGAGGAGCAGTCAATGATTACTGTGAATAACCTGTCGTTCAGCTATGGAAAAAATCCGTTCATAACCGATATGAACTTTTCGGTATCCAAAGGAGAAATATTCGGCTTTTTAGGACCGTCCGGCGCAGGGAAAAGCACTCTGCAGAAAATACTCATAGGTATGCTGCCGACATACCATGGTTCTGTGGTGGTGAATGGGACGGAATGTAAACGGTGTACTTCTGATTTTTACCAGGATATCGGTGTGGATTTTGAATTTTCGACGATGTATGAAAAACTGACCGCGAGGGAAAACCTGAGGTTTTTTTCGTCTTTATATGATAAAAAGCCCCGCCCGATGGATGAACTCCTGAAAATGGTGGAGCTTTCGAATGATGCGGATAAGCGGGTGTCGGACTATTCCAAGGGGATGAAGGCAAGGCTGAATTTTATTAAGGCGCTTCTGCATGATCCTGCGCTGCTCTGCCTGGATGAGCCCACCAGCGGTCTGGATCCCACAAACAGCCGCATGATGAAAGACATGATCCTGGCTGAAAAGGCAAAAGGGAAAACCATCCTGTTAACCACCCACAATATGCAGGATGCCACGGAGCTTTGCGACAGAGTTGCATTTATTGTCAACGGTAAAATCTGTGCGCTTGACAGCCCCCATAATTTAATTATGTCTAAGGGTGCGGCAAAGGTGACCTATACCTGGGTAGAAAACGGAGAACATACCGCGGTCTGTCCCCTTGACCGAATCTCCTGTGATGAAAAGCTGAAAAAGCTGATCGATGAAAACAGACTGCAGTCCATTCACAGCAGTGAACCTACGCTCAACGATATTTTCATGGATATTACAGGGAGGACGCTGATATGATGCTGGGAAGGCTGACCGTCTGGGATATGAAATTCCAGATAAAATATGGGTTTTATTTACTGTACAGCGTATTAACGGTAATTTATCTGATCATTCTGCTTGCAATGCCCGAATCATGGCGTACAGCCGCGGCAGCAATTCTGATTTTTTCCGATCCTGCCGCTATGGGACTGTTTTTTATGGGTGCGATTGTGTTATTGGAGAAAAGCCAGAAGGTGCCCTGTGCATATGCGGTGTCTCCCGTCAGGGCAATTGATTATATCGGCGCAAAGGTTATTTCTCTGTGTACCATCTCGATTGCCGTTGCAGCCATACTGGCGGTCGCCGTAAAAGCGGAGGATTTGCCCCGTACGCTGCTGGGAACGGCATTGTCAGGCGCGGTATTTACACTGCTCGGAATTATTATTGCGACCAAAATTTCAAGCTTAAACCAATTTATCCTGTGGACGGTGCCGATAGAAGTGGTCGGGTTCGTGCCTGCCATATTACATATGTTCGGAGTAACGCCTGCCGTACTGCGGTACTATCCGCTCAATGTCTGTATGGATATGATAGCCGGCAAAAAGATTACGGCGACGGGGTTATTTGTTGTTGTTTTGCTGATTGCAGTATTGATTGTGGCTGCACATAAATGTGTCAGAAGGATGTGGAAAAGTGCGGGAGGTATAAAATTATGAAAGCAGCCCGGATAAGCTTTATGCAGATGATGCTGTTTATACGGCGCGATATGATGCTGTTTGCATCTTGTGCCGCTCCGCTGCTCGCAGGAGTGTTTTTCAGGTTTGCAGTACCTGTAATGGAACGGGCTTTGGTAAGCTGGACGGGCAGAACGGAAGTTTTCGCTCCGTATTATGGGCTGATCGATCTGATTTTTTCCATGCTTGCGCCCATCATGTTTTGCTTTGTTACCGCGATGGTAGTTTTGGAAGAGCATGATGATCATATTGAAAATTATTTGTTTATCACAACCCTGGGGAGGAAGGGGTATCTGATCTCGCGTATTTTTCTTCCGGTTGTAATAGCTTTTATCATGACAGTTATATTACTGCCTGTTTTTAAATTAACAGCTCTGTCTGCGGTGGAGGTTCTGTTCCTTTCCGGGACAGGAGCGCTGCAGGGAATTATTATCGCTCTGCTTATAGTGACGCTGTCAACCAATAAACTGGAGGGGATGGCGGTGACAAAAATGTCCACATTGACTATTCTCGGAGCATTTGCCCCTTATTTTGTGCGGGGCCGGATATCGTATATTTTGTCATTTTTACCTTCCTTCTGGATAGGAAAAACAATTTATGACCATAAAATTATTTTTATGCTTCCGGCCATTCTTACGGCTTTCCTGTGGATTTATATTTTAATGAAGAAATTCCTGCGGAAATTATCGTAGGCGGATGGCTTTTCTTCCGGGCAAAGGTAGAGTATACTGTATAGAAGAAATTTATTATATAGAAAAGCCGCCGGATGCAGCGAAGAACAGGAGGAACAGAATATGGGTGAACTCAGCAAGCTTCCGAATATCGGAAAAATAGTGGAAGAGCAATTAAATCAGGTGGGCATTTATACAGAGGAACAGCTTGCCCGGCTGGGAAGCAGACAGGCCTGGCTGAAGATCCAGAGCATAGACAGCTCCGCCTGCATCAACCGGTTGATGGGCCTTGAAGGGGCTATACGGAAAATAAAGAAAACGGAACTGCCGGAAGATGTAAAAAAGGAACTGAAAGAATTTTATCAGGAGCATAAGCTGCCGTTTTACTGATTTTTTATGGAATGACAAAAGGAGGCCGCCTCGGAGTGATCTGAGGCGGCCTCCTTTTGTGAGGACAGAAGAGAAAAAGCGGCATGGTTTAAAAGAGAATGTTATCAGAGTATGGGCCTGCGGCAGCGTCCAACCTCATCATTCAGGGGGATTTCTTCATACCCCGGACGTGTATAGGTCTGTCCCGGGGCGGAAGTGCTGCCGCAGGAAACGGGACGGAAAGAAAAATAAGCATGAAGAAAACACAGGATTCCGCCCAAAAGCAGTACAAGAAAGAAAAAACAGACGGCAATGCCCAGAGCAAACGGAATTCCGCTGAAATCCGGGCTTAAGGATGTGAGAAATGCGGCAAGGGTCAGACATGCGCCGCCGATGGCAGCGAGATTGCCGCAGCAGTTATAGGCCTCCCGCAGCCGGGGCTCATTTTTGGCAGCCAGCGAACCTGTCAGCAGAGCGACGAGCATGGCGCCGGCGAACAGTATAAGTATGTTGAGGAATGGAGATGAAGTATCCAGCGTCAGCATGCCATTTGCAAAAAGTGTAAAAATGGTAAAAGCCAGCAGCATACCGATGACAATGGTGATGATGCAGAACTTGGTAGCATTTTTCATAGGTATCCCTCCTTTCGTTAGAGATAATTTACGGGAAATGAAATCTCCTTACATTAAGATATGCTGAACAGGGAAAGGTGTGGCTTGTGGATATGTGAAATATAAATGAATCGGGAGAAAAAACTATATAATAGTAGTAGATGCGGAAACGGGTATGATAATTAAAAAAAGGGCTCATTTTTTATTGTTTGGTAACGCTTTTTGTAACATGGAAAAGTGTACTATTGTTTCAGTGAGACTTATATCAACTGATAAAGCTATTAAGATGGGATATGAGGAAGGAGCAGTTTATGAGACAGTCTAAAATGAGCGGACGGAGTAAAAAAATGTTAGCGATATTTCTGGCGGCGGCAATGATAGCCGGAAATGCCCTGACCGTTTTAGCAGAGGATGTCAGCGGTAATAATGTGGAAACCGTTGAAGAAAAAGTGGAAGAAACAAGTCAGGAAAGCAGCGGAGAGGCTTCGGAGGAAGAAAGCGGCAGCCAGGAAAGTACAGAGGAAAAGCCTGAGGAGAGTACTTCAGGGGAAGAGACAACAGAGGCGGAATCTGAGTCAACAGAGGAAACGGAATCTTCGGAAGGAACTGAAGCACCGGCGGAGACGGAAGAAGAAACTGAGACAGAATCGGAAACTGAATCGGAAACAGCAAACGGCAGTGTGTCCGGAAACAGCGTATCCGGAAATGATGTTGAGGAAGAAACCGGATTTGAACTGACTTATGTTTATGATAAAGATGCTGTTACCGTGGAAGGCCCTGACAGGGTGGAAGAGGAAGAAGAATTTTCCTTCCGTGTTACGGTAAATAAAGGCTATACTCTTTTGGAAGTCACCTGCGGCGGGGAAACTCTGACGGCAGAAGTGACAGATGCTTCAGAAACAGATAGTTTTTCCTATGTATGTGAAAAGGTAACGGAAGATACAGAGATTGTAATAAAATCGGAAAAAGAAGCGGAAGAAGAACGGATCTTCGAAAAGAAGGATGTTGTTATCGGAAATGGCAGAGCCACAGTTACCATAAAAGCGGCGGCAGATGATGAAAACCTGAAGGATGCGGAACTGGTCGCAGACAAGGAAAAAGCGGATTCCCGGCTGTTGGAGGACTATGCGCAGAATGAGGGAATGGAATATCTGAGCCACATTGATTTCGGCCTTCATTTTGAGAAAAAGGCAGAAGATGGTTCGATGGAAGAGGTACAGCCTTCCAAACCGGTAAAGGTTACGATTACATTTACGAAGGAACTGAGCTTTGACAGCGAAGTACAGAAAGCGGAATTGCTTCATGTGACTGCAGAGGATGGAAAGCAGGAAAAGGTGGAAAAGGCAGCGGATCTCTATGAAATGGCGGCGGTGGCATATTATAGTGCACGTAATACACAGATTCCCGGTATGAAGAAGGTTGTAACCTTTGAAACCGACAGCTTCAGCCCATTTCCTATTATGCTGATGGCAGGCGTAGCGGAAAAACAGTATACCCCTCTTCCCTGGGCTAATTCAGGAAGCTACAGCTATACATCCGGTAACAGCAAGTGGAAAGCGGATCCGATAGATATTACTGAACCTACGACAGAAGGGATTTTGGTTGACATATCACATGTCTCAGCTGACGGCTATATAAAATATACGATACCGGAAGGGTTTAATAAGAAAGAAATTAATATTAATGCAATTGATGATTTAAATACTCTTTTAGCGGGAAAGTATATGCCAGGATGCAAGGAGAATTTTACTATCAAATTGATAAATAATTCAGGGATAGATTATTCATATGTAAACAATTCTTTTTATATAGCATCTGAAAGTCTTGCATCTCAATACGAAGAAACAGATGCTAAATATAGTTATACTTGGAATTACGATACTTCAAAAGCGGATATTATATCAGGATGGGTAGATGGGGCAATAGGATTTGACGGTTCTCCATTGCTTGCGTTAAGTAATTCAGCATGGAGCCCGAATCGTACAGCTAATAAAGCTTTACTTTTTCTTCTGAGTGAATATGCAGAAAAAGAGGACTTGGACAAGTTTAATAATGGAGATGCTCCTGTTACAAGTTTTCCAAATAGTGATGCCAATCATAAATATTTAACAGATGATTATTTAGATGGTGTTTTGAAAAGGGCGGGGTATGCAGGGATAGAAGAATTAAACCATTACTATGTAGATTACTATAATAAGTTTTATGGTACAAATGTCACATCTATTGATGAATTTCCCCTGGAGTTTTTGGTTTCGGGATCTAGTAAACCAGGGATTTTTGGTGGTAACCGCTTCTATATGCGGGAGACAAATCCAGAGGTTGCAGAATGTGGGTATAATTTCTTTTATAATTATTGTTTAAGTTTACTTCCGGATGGGATTTCTCAAACGGAGAGCAGAAATTATTCGATTGGTAATTGGATGCGCGGGGAGACCGGATACGAAGAGTCTGTCAGAGCTTCGTTGGCTGATTTTACCAGTGGTACTGAGGCAGAATTGCTTGGACTCAGCATGATAATAGATGGATTATATACGACAAATATTTATATGAATATGAATTTCGGATGGGCGATAGGCTTAAAGCTAATCAGTAACGAAACGGAAGAGCCCCCTACACCGCCCACACCAAATGATCCCACGCCCGATAACCCGACAACGACTACGGATACCCCTACGGTTACTACAGCAGTGCTGGGAGTAAGCGCAGCGCCAGAAGTAGCAGTATTAGGCGAAGCGGCGGCTCCCCAGATAGGAGTACTGGGAGAAAGCAAAGGTCCTGGAACAGGAGACAACGCGCCTCTCGTTGGCTGGAGCCTTACTTCTTTGGGGGCAGTTATTTGCCTGACAGCCTTTGCCCTAAAGAAAAAGAAAAAATTGAGAAATGAATAAACTGTAAATAACCGAAAGCCGCCTCGTTAAGAGGTGGCTTTCGGTTTACTGGCGCGCCTGGCAGTAGCAAAAGAAAGCCTGATAAGAGTGACACTGCTAAATCCGCAAGTTCACATCCTCGAACTGTTTCCCGTTATTGTTCCCCAGCGAAGGCAAAACGCCCCGGTCCTGAAGCGGCGAGTGCCCCAGTATTTTGGTATAGGCCCGGTAAAAAGAAGAGTAATCGCCGAAGCCTGCTTCTGCCGCCGCCTCCTGGGCGCTGCTTCCCTCTATCAGCAGCTGCTGGGCCAGTGTTACCCTTTTATGAAGGAGATAATCAAATACCGTAGTTCCGGTAGCCTTCCGGAAAACCTTATTCATATGGTGCTTGCTGAGAAAGAATCTCTCCGAAAGCTGATCCAGGGTAATATTTTCCTTCATATGGCGGTTCAGGTACAGCAGAATCCCTGTAATGGTATCCGTGGAAGTGGAATGAAATCCGGTTCCGGTGGTATCTGACATGGATACAATACGTGCGAGCAGCGCTTCCACGCAGACTGGAAGGAGATGTTCCCTGAGAGAAGCCTCTTTCCGCGCACAATCCTCCAGCGCTTCAAAACAGTCCGGAATGCCGAAGCGCTCCACCTGTTCATAATAAATTTTCTCATCGGGCTGATTTTCAAATGACGGGAAAGCGGACAATAAGAAAACACGCCGTTCCACGGACAGAATATCCGGATGGAAATGAACGGAGAAGCGTTTGTATGGCCTGCTCCCGTTTATTTTCACTCCATGAAATACATTGGGGGACAGCAGGAGAAGGCTGTTGGGAGTGGGTTTGTACTGTGTACCTTCCACCAGATAATCCACATCTCCGTCCAGGAAAAAATAAACCTCATAAAAGTTATGACAGTGAAGGGCATATTCTTCCGTGGGGATTTCGCTTTCGGAATAGCCGTAGCTTACCTGCTCCGTAGTGACATGTGCCTGTTTGTCCATTCTGTGCGGTTCTCCTTCTTTTCTTAAAAATGAAAAAAACATATGATAGAAACAGCATATCTCACCCCCGCTATATTTGCAATAAAAAAGTACTTCTGTGCAATGGCTTTTCAGCCGTTTTCCGGCTATAGTAAAGGAAATGGGGCGGACTGCCTTAAAGGCTGCCAAAAGCCTGAAAAAGCATGAAAAACAGAAAAGAGAGGATAAAAAAGTATGAGGACAGGAGCACAGCTGTACACGGTAAGAGCTTACACCCAGAATGAGAAGGATTTTGCTTTCACCATCAAAAAAATTGCAGATATGGGCTATAAAACAGTCCAGATATCCGCTATCGGCAGGGATATAAAGCCGGAAAGAGTCAGGGAAATATGTGAGAAAGAAGGGCTGGAAATCGTCCTTACCCACAGCGACCCCAACCGTATTCTTTACGATACGGACCGTCTTATCGAAGAGCATAATATCATGGGCTGCCAGTATATCGGGTTAGGCGCCATGCCGGATAAATACCGTACAAAGGAATGGATTACCCATTTTATGGATGATTTCAGGGAACCGGCGAAGAAGATTGCCGCTGCCGGAAAGCTTCTCATGTACCATAACCACAATTTTGAATTCCAGAAGCTGCCTGCTTCACCGGACAATGGTGCGGATAAGGCAAAACGCATGATCGAATTCCTCATAGAAGGCTTTAGCGCCGAAGAAATGGGCTTTACACTGGATACCTATTGGGTTGCGGCCGCAGGAGGCGATGTGTGCCAGTGGATTGAACTTCTGAAGGACAGAATACCCTGTGTCCATCTCAAGGATATGACGGTAGACGGCTTTGCCCAGCAGATGGCTCCTGTCATGGAAGGAAACCTGAATTTCCCCGCCATCCTTAAGACTTTGGAAAATACCAGCTGCAAATATATTCTGGTTGAGCAGGATACCTGTCAGGGAAGCCCCTTTGACTGCCTGAAAACAAGCTATGACAACCTGGCGGCAGCAGGATACCGGTAAATATATTTTTCCCGGAATGCAGGCTGCAGGAGAGACATGAATAAAAAAGGAGAGCGTAGATATTTATGGAAAAGGTAAGATTGGGAATCATTGGAATAGGCAATATGGGAAGCGGCCACTGCGCCACGATCCTGGAAGGAAAGGTGCCGGAGCTTGAACTCGCCGCCGTTGCGGATCTGCGGGAGAGCAGAAGAGAATGGGCGAAAGAAAACCTGCCTGAGAGTGTACATATTTTTGAAAACGGAGATGATCTGATCGCTTCCGGCTGCTGTGATGCGGTACTGGTAGCCACACCCCACTATGATCATCCCAGGCTTGTGATGGAGGCCTTCGACCATGGCCTTCACGCCCTTTGTGAAAAGCCCGCGGGCGTTTACACAAAGCAGGTAAGGGAAATGAACGAGGCGGCATCCCGGTCGGATAAGGTGTTTGCCATGATGTTCAACCAGCGTACCAACCATGTGTACCGTAAAATGTACGATATTGTCCACAGCGGCGAATATGGCAAAATCAAAAGAGTCAACTGGATCGTAACCGACTGGTACCGGACCCAGGCTTATTATAATTCCGGCGGATGGCGTGCGACCTGGGCGGGAGAGGGCGGCGGCGTGCTGCTGAACCAGTGCCCTCATAACCTGGATCTCCTTCAGTGGATCTGCGGGATGCCCTCTAAGGTGCAGGCCTTCTGCCATATTGGGAAATGGCATGATGTGGAGATTGAAGACGATGTGACGGCATATCTGGAATTCCCGGACGGAGCCACCGGTGTATTTGTCACAACCACAGGGGATGCGCCCGGCACCAACCGTTTTGAGGTGACGCTGGAAAGAGGAAAGCTTGTATGTGAGGATGAAAAGCTTACCTTCTATGAACTGGATGTGAATGAAAGAGAGTACTGTTATACGGCGACGGAAGGCTTTGCAAAGCCCACAGGCCATTTCACGGAGCTTGTGACCGACGGGGAAAATCCCCAGCATGCAGGAGTGCTGCGGGCCTTTGCTGCCAATATTTTAAGGGGAGATCCGCTTGTGGCGAGAGGGGAAGAAGGAATCAACGGCCTGACCCTGTCAAATGCCATGCATCTGTCCAGCTGGCTCGGCAAAATGGTGGAAATACCCTTTGATGAAGATCTGTTCCTGGAAAAACTGAATGAGCTGCGGGCGAATTCCCGGATAAAAGAAAATGTACAGGAAGTGACCTTCAGCACGGCAGGAAGCTACGGCTCCAAAGTAAAGGAATGAAAAAATAAGGCAGAAAGGCAGAATATGCAATTATGAAAGCAGCAATTGTAGGATGCGGAGGCATAGCCGCCGTACATGCCGCGAGCATCAGCCAGCTTCAGGGCGCTGTTTTGACAGCTTTTGCGGATATCAAAAAGGAAAGGGCGGAGGATTTTGCCTCCCGCTATGGCGGAATGGCATACGGCAGTCTGGAGGAAATGCTGGAACAGGAAAAACCGGATGTCCTGCATATTTGTACGCCTCATTATCTCCATGTACCCATGGCGATCTATGGACTGACCCATGGGGTACATGTGTTTATGGAAAAGCCTCCGGTTATTTCCCGGGAGCAGCTGGCAGAACTGGAAAAGGCGGCGGCAGGGACAGACAGAAGACTGGGCTTTTGCTTCCAGAACCGTTATAATCCAAGCGTCATTAAGGTTAAGGAACTGCTTGCCTCCGGTGAAGCCGGAAAAATACGGGGAGCGAGAGGGATTGTCACCTGGAGCCGCGGCAAAGAATATTACACCGAAAGCGGCTGGAGGGGAACTCTGGCTACCGAGGGCGGCGGCGCGCTAATCAACCAGTCCGTGCATACCATGGATCTGCTGGCCTACTTCCTGGGGACACCTCTGAGCGTGGAGGCCGGGATACAGAACCATCATCTGAAGGGCATTATTGAAGTGGAGGATACCATGGAGGCCTATATCCGTTTTGCAGACAGCACAGCCTGCTTTTATGCCACAACGGCCTATTGCGACGATGTTCCTCCCCTGATAGAGATAGCCTGTGAAGACAGGACGATACGTATCGAAGATCTGGATGTGACCTATTATTACAGGGACGGCCGTGTGGAAAAGCCTGCCATTGATAAGAAGGAAGCCCTGGGCAAGAGCTATTGGGGCTGCGGGCACAAGGACTGTATCGCAGACTTTTACCGGTGTGTCAGGGAAGAAGAACGTTTCCCTCAGGATTTGGAAGGAATGAAGGAAACCATACTTCTTATGCTGGGAGCTTATGAATCGGCATATAAGGGAAAGACTGTTGAACTGGCGGAATAGGTCAGGAGGCGCGGGAATAAAAAGGATTTCAGGAAGGAATAGGATATGGATAGGAAAATTTTAACGAAATGTCCTGTCAGCTGCTTTGCGGATGAGATAGATGTGTCGGTGGATAAGCAGATCGCCCTGCTTCAGGAACTGGGTATTGGCTGGATTGAGTTTCGAAGCGGAGACGGAAAGGGTGTGGCGGATTACACGGAAAAAGAAGCCGAAATGCTGATGAGCCGGCTGTCTGCAAACGGTATCCGCATATCTGCGGTGGGTTCGCCTATAGGAAAAATAGATATTACCCAGGATTTTGAACCTCATTTCGAAACCTATCGGCATATCGTGGAGCTGGCAGGGATTCTGGATACCTCATTTATCCGGATGTTCAGTTTTTTCATGCCGGAAGGGGAAGAACCGGATAAGTTCCGGGATGAAGTGATGCGCAGGATGGATTTGATGGTGGAATATGCGGCCGGCAGGAATGTGGTGCTCCTTCATGAAAATGAAAAAGGCATTTACGGGGACAGTGCGGACAGATGCCTGGATCTGATGAAGCTGTTTTATGGAGATCATTTCCGCTGTACCTTTGATTTCGCGAATTTTGTCCAGTGCGGACAGGATACTATGGAGGCCTATGAAATGCTGCGGCCTTACATTTCCTATATCCATGTAAAGGATGCCATGCGGGAAAGCGGGGACGTGGTTCCTGCCGGAACAGGGGACGGAAACGTGGCGGAAATACTGAACCGCCTGAATGAAGAGGGCTATGCGGGCTTTCTGAGCCTGGAGCCTCATCTGGCCGATTTCGCCGGACTGAAGTCTCTTGAAAAGGAAGTGAAGGAAAGAGGACGTACGGACGGGGAAGAAGCGTTCTGTACCGCATACCGTGCCCTGGAGAAGCTTTTGGGCTGACAGGAAAATACAAATAATGATTCAGAAAACAGCGCCTGCGATCTGAGGATTGCGAGCGCTGTTTTTGAATTATAAATGAACATGTTCAGAAAAAGGTTGACACAAGCAGATGGGAAACGTATAATATAAATGAACACGTTCATTTACTGCGGCAGAGATAAAAAAGAAAGGAGAACCCCTATGCGCAGAAAGGATGATACGCTGCGGGATACACTGCTGGAATACGCGCGTGAGCTGGCGGACTCAGAAGGGCTGGAAGCGGTCAATATCCGCTCCATCGCCGGTAAAGCGGGGGTGGCGGCCGGAACTGTATATAATTATTTTGCAGGCAAGGATGAAATCCTGCTGGCGCTTACGGAGGAATACTGGAAAAAAACGCTGTCGGAAATGAAGGATGAGGTTACGGCGGAATCCTTCTGCGGACAGCTGGAGCAAATCTATTGCTTTCTGCGGAAAACTATCGACAGCTCGGCAGGAAGGCTGATGCACAGTCTGGGAAATGTGGAGGATACCGGCCTCGTAAAAATGGAATCCATGAAGGCTGTTCTGGAGAAAAGTATTGTCCGGATGCTGGAAGAGGACGGGAAGGTGCGCAGTGACATCTGGGATGAGGCTTTTACGAAGGAACAATATGCCCGCTTTGTTATGATGAATATGACGATGCTGTTAAAAGCGGGTACACAGGAATTTTGTTTTTTCCTGGAAATTGTAAAACGAACCATTTATTAAAGAAGGAGAATGAATTATGGCACAGGCAATTGCAGAAACAGTTTTTGACGTTTTATACCTCAGCTTTGCTCTCATTGCAGGGCTTACCATGCTGGTTAAGGGAAAGGATCCTCTGGTGAAAAGGGCGGGCCTTATGGCCGCACTGCTCGGCGCAGGGGACGCTTTCCATCTGGTTCCCCGTTCCTATTCCCTGTGGACAACAGGGCTGGAGGCCAATGCGGCGGCGCTTGGCGTGGGTAAATTTATCACATCCATCACAATGACAATCTTCTATTTGATTCTGTACTATATCTGGCGCGAACGTTATCAGATAAAGGAGAAAAAGGGGCTTACCCTGACTATGTGGGTGCTTTCCATTCTGCGGATTGCCCTTTGCTTCCTGCCCCAGAATCAATGGCTGGAATACCGTCAGCCGCTGGCGTTCGGAATCCTGCGCAATATTCCCTTCGCCATAATGGGAGTTATTATCATCGTTATTTTCGCCAAAGAGGCCGGAAAAGGAAAGGATCCTGTTTTCCGTTTCATGCCGCTGGCAGTCGCTCTTTCCTTTGGCTTTTACCTTCCGGTTGTTCTGTTCAGCGGGGTGGCTCCGGCCGTAGGCATGCTCATGATTCCAAAAACACTCGCCTATGTGTGGATCGTACTGATGGGCTGGAAGCTTTACAGACAGGAAAAGTGAGCGGATCAGTCCTTTCGGGCATCATCCATACATTGCCTCTTTTGAATAGAAAACAATACGGTTTTGAATAATAAAAATTCTTGCACAGGGACAGGATGCGACGTATACTATGTTGGTAATGGAATTATCAATTGAGGATTCCCGGACAGGATCACAGCCTGCGGCGGAATAGTCTTTGTTTTTTCCTACCGGAATGGGGCGCATGAAAACAGAGATCTCACAGTATGCGCCCCATCCTGAGGAGAGAATGTATGGACTTCAATGTAATGGACATTCTGTTTGACTGTGCGGTAATTCTGCTTGCCACGAAGCTGCTCGGACTTCTGTCGCGCAGGCTGGGGCTGCCGCAGGTGGTAGGCATGATAATTGCCGGGCTTTTAATCGGGCCGGCGATCATAGGACAATTCCACCCCGGCGGGTTTATGGGGATTATACATCCTACCGATGCGGAAATGGATGTGCTGCAGAGTTTTTCGCAGATCGGCGTTGTATTTATCCTTTTTTCCAGCGGGCTGGAAACGGACTTTCGGGAGCTCAAGCGGAGCGGCGCCGCTTCATCGGCTATCGCGGTGATGGGAGTGCTGGTGCCGGTGGCGCTGGGAACGGCAGGGGCTTTGCTGTTTATGGGCTGGCCGGGAAAAGCGGCGAGCCATGGCATGCTTATGAATGCCCTGTTTGTGGGAAGTATCCTGGCGGCTACAAGCGTAGGGATTACGGTGGAAACACTCCGGGAGCTGGGAAAGCTGAACACACGTGTGGGAACCACTATTTTGAGCGCGGCGATCATTGATGATGTGCTGGGAATCATAACCCTCAGCGTGATTACCGGTATGAATGGCGGCGGCAGCGTGGGAATCACACTGCTTAAGGCCGCAGGCTTTTTTGTCTTTACCATAGGGGCCGGGCTGCTGCTTCGCTGGCTGTTCAAGGTGCTGGTAAAAAAATATCCCCATCGCCGCCGTACAGGTATTTTCGCATTGGTTATGTGTTTCATGTATGCTTTCTGCGCGGAAGAATTTTTTGATATAGCGGCCATAACAGGGGCCTATATGGCGGGACTGATGCTCAGCGGGCTGGACGATACCTCTTATGTGGATCGTAAGGTAGTGGTGAGCGGATATATGATTTTTACTCCCATGTTTTTTGCTTACATAGGCATCAGCGCGGATTTCAGCCATTTCAGGCCGTCAGGGCTTGTTTTTGCCGCTGTGTTCGTACTGCTCGGTCTTGTGGGAAAGATTATCGGCTGCGGCGGAATTGCCAGGCTGTTTCATTATAACTCCCGGGAAGCATTGACCATAGGCTGCGGGATGATCGCCAGAGGTGAGGTAGCGCTGGCTGTTTATGCCACAGGGCAGAGCATGATATATTATGAAAACGGCGTTCTGGCAGGAATCGATCCGCTGGTGGCAACGATTTTTCTGATCGTGCTTTCGTCTATATTCTGTCCTGTCCTGCTTAAGCTGGTGTTTAAGAACCAGATTTCTTCGAATGAAGGAGAGGCCCACAGGGCGACCATCGGAACGGAAGCTATTGAAAATGCGGGAGGAGTACAATAAGGAACCTCCCGAAAGAAAAATTGGTTTTGCTGATGGGACATATTTTTATCAGATCCTAGAATCGTGTTAGTTTCCCATATTTTTATGCAAGAAATCCCTCTGTTTCCGTGCTATTCTTTAGAAAGCATGAATATGGAGGGATTTTATAATGATAAAAAAATGGTGGCATGATAAAGTAGCATATCAGATTTACCCCAAAAGCTTTCTGGATACCAACGGAGACGGTATCGGGGATCTGCGCGGCGTGATCCGCAGGCTGGACTATCTGAAAGAACTGGGAGTGGATATTATCTGGCTTTCTCCCATATACCAGTCGCCCTTTGTGGATCAGGGCTATGATATATCGGATTATTATGCGATTGCGCCGGAATTCGGTACCATGGCGGATTTCGACGAGCTGCTGGCGGAGACGAAAAAGAGGGGTATGTATATCATCATGGATCTGGTAATCAACCATTGCTCCGACAAGCATGAATGGTTCCAAAAGGCATTGGCGGATCCGGAAGGCGAGTATGCGGATTATTTTTATTTCCGGAAGGGGAAGGACGGAAAAGAACCCAGCAATTACCGTTCCTATTTCGGCGGCAGCACCTGGGAACCGGTGCCGGGTACGGATAAATATTATCTGCATATGTTCGCAAAGGAACAGCCGGATCTGAACTGGAACAATCCCAGGTTAAAAAAAGAACTTTTCGACATGGTGAACTGGTGGCTGGAAAAAGGGGTTGCCGGCTTTCGGATTGACGCTATCATTAATATCAAAAAGGACACCGCGTTCCCGGATTATCCCGCGGACGGTGCCGACGGCCTGGTGAGCTGTACCAAAATGGTGGAAGAGGTTGACGGCGTCGGGGAGCTTCTGGAAGAACTGAAGAAGGAGACCTTTGATAAATACGGCGCCTTCACTGTTGCGGAGGTATTTAATATGAAGGAAGACGAGCTGCGGGAATTCATTGGTGATGACGGCCATTTCTCCACCATGTTTGATTTCTCGGCGGCTGTTCTTTCCGAAGGGGATAAGGGATGGCATACTGGCAGGGAGGTAAGCTTTGAGGAATGGCGTTCGGCCCTTTTTGAATCGCAGCTGGAAGGACAGAAGATAGGTTTTAAGGCCAATATCATTGAAAACCATGACGAGCCCAGGGGCGCGTCCCGCTATCTGCCTGCTTATGCCCAAAATCCGAAGGGGATCAAAATGCTGGGAACCACCAGCGTACTGCTTCGGGGGATTCCCTTTATCTATCAGGGGCAGGAACTGGGAATGACCAACTGCAGGTTTGACAGTATTGAAGAATACGATGACATCAGCACGAAGGATCAGTATAAGGTAGCGCTGGAAGCAGGACTGACGGAGGAAGAAGCCCTGGAGGCCGTGGCGCGTTTCAGCCGTGATAACAGCAGGACGCCCATGCAGTGGAGCGGGGAAAGGAACGCGGGCTTCACCACAGGAAAGCCCTGGCTGAAGGTAAATCCCAACTATATGCAGGTCAACGCGGCGGAGGAGGAGAAGGACGCGGCCTCCGTACTCCAATACTACAGGCAGCTGATCGCGCTGCGTAAATCGGACTCTTACAGAGAAGCCTTCACCTATGGCGAATTCCGCCCGGCTTTTGAGGACGAAAAAGATATTTTCGCTTTTACCCGCAGCACGCCGGAACAGAAAATCCTGGTTGCGGCAAATTATGGTACCGGGGAACAGGTATTGGAGCTACCTTCCGGGATAAAGAAGCTGCTGTTAAGCAATAACGCGGAAATAAAACCGGCAGGCAACAGGATATGCCTTGGCAGCTGTGATGCGGCGGTACTGGAACTGGAATGATCCGATCGGCTCAAAACTCCTTTCATTTACGTTGACACCGGCTATACCGGGAAGTAAACTGAAAATGTAAAAATGGAAAACTAGTCCAGGGGAGGAACAGCCATGAAATTTATTCGTTTTGAAATGGCAGGAAAGGCAGAGATAGGGATTTTAAATAAAGAGGAAACCGGTATACTGCCGCTGTCCCGGATCTATCCGGGATTTGGAGTTACCATTATGCAGCAGGTGATAGAGGGCGCGGGGGAAAATGAAAGCAGCCAGCTTTGGGAGGCGTATAACGGAGAGACGGATTGTCCCCAGGTCCCTTTGGAAGAGGTGAAGGTGCTGGCGCCGATTGAACGGCCCGTGCATGATATCCTCTGTGTGGGGGTGAATTACAGGGATCACAGGGAAGAAGCGGCGGGGGCCCTGGCTGATTTTAAAGCGGCTCCGGAAGCCGTTTATTTTGCCAAACGCGCCATCCGCATATTGGGAAGCGGTGAAGCGATTGAAGCGAGGCTTGATTTGGATGATCAGCTGGATTATGAGGTGGAACTGGCGGTCATCATCGGAAAAGAAGGAAAGGACATACCCAGGGAGAAGGCGGAGGAATACATCTTCGGCTATTCCATTTTCAACGATATATCCTCACGGAAGCTTCAGAACCGCCACGGGCAATGGTTCAGGGGGAAAAGCCTGGATACCTACACCGCCATGGGGCCGGTCATCCTTCATAAGTCAGCCCTGCCGTTCCCTGTTGAAGTGGATGTGCGCAGCTATGTGAACGGAGAAAAACGCCAGGATTCCAACACCAGGCTTTTCCTTGCAGACATTCCCAAAATCATCGAAGATTTATCGAAGGGGATGACCCTTGAGCCGGGAGACATCATTGCAACCGGAACCCCGGCGGGTGTGGGGATGGGAAGCAATCCGCCCCGGTTTATGAAGCAGGGAGACGAGGTGATCTGCGAAATACCTCCCATAGGCCGCCTGGTTAACCGGGTGGAAATGTATTTCCCCGGGCGTACGTGAACAAGGAGAACAGGCGTTACCAGAAAAACGCCTGTTCTCCTTGTTTCATTTCGTCCAGATGACCATAGGACTTCCTGTATTTTCCGGGAGTGATGCCGGTCTGCCGTTTGAAAACCTTGGTAAAGTAAAATTTATCCTGAAAACCCGTACTTAAGGCCACCTGTTCCAGGCTGCTGTCCGTATGGGAAAGCAGGTGCTTTGCATTGCGGATCCGTACGCCGGTCAGGTATTCCCGCACAGTATAACCGGTCTGTTCCCGGAAAAGCCTTCCGAAATATTTTTGGGACAGGCCGGAATGAGCGGCCAGGAGCGGAAGGGAAATATCTTCCGTATAATATTCCTGGATATAATTCACGGCCTCGCTGATGGTTTTCTGGTGGAACAGCCCGCAGGAATCCTCCCTGACCGGTGAAGTCAGGTCACATACGGCTGCCGCCAGCTGCAGGAACAAAGAGCGTTCGCGCAGCCTGGCGCCGGTGCTCAGCTGCGAATAATTCTGATAAAGCTCCTTAAAAAGCGGCGCCGTGGTATCGTAATCCAGCCCTGTGATCAGAGGAGGAAAAAGGGCCGGATCCACCTCCGGGTTAGGCCGCTCCAGCAGCCTTTCTTCTTTTATGGGCGGAAGAGAATTATGATACGGATTATTTGCCTTATAGCTATTCATATAGAAGGCATCGGAACCTTCCGCATCAGCCGGCGGGTTTTCCATATGCAGGTAAACCTGCTCCGCCCGGAAGTCATATTGGGCTTCCGGAGAGATCCAGTCAAAATGTACGCAGTGGACCCGGAAGGTTTTTCCTTCAGGAACCAGCATGGTATTATGAAGGTAAGGGCAGATATAAAAAAGTTCCCCTTTCTTTACCGTATAGGTTTTACCGTCATATAAAAAACGGGCTTCTCCGCTGAGACAGTAGATGAATTCATGGTCATAAATAATACGTTCCGGAAGGAGCGTACCCCCATCAAAAATCTTATAGTTCACATATCGCACATAAGGAGCAATCCGCTCCAGACTGATTCTGTTTTCAGCATTCCGTTCTTTTTCCATCGCTGTCAATATCCTTTCCGGCTGGAAAGCCTGACACAGGTTACCGCCCTGCCTCCAGGCCTTTGTCCCGCGCCTGCCCT
>OGYI01000113.1_pt1 | contig 97800 bp, 85 predicted proteins | sample 1576521 | NCBI WGS metagenome assembly OGYI01 (sample SAMEA3541484, study PRJEB24748) | human gut metagenome | biome: human gut; feature: human-associated habitat; material: faeces | place: China | collected 2012
GTGGACAATTACAAGATTGGAAAACTTAAGTGGGTGTGTATGTTGAGTGTTATCGGTTTTCAACTTTTATTGTGACAGACAGTGTTTATTATAAATACCAATATAGTAAAACATACACACTGTGTGGTGGTTTGAATAGATTTCTGTCACTTACACGTAAGCCTACCTACAAATCAAAACTTGTCATGAAATAATACTGACAAACTATAAATACTGACAACAAAATGTCACTATTGAATGTCGTCAAAACCATCATATCAATCGCTTGTCCAAACCACCCATTGTATATATAATAATACGTGAAAGGGGATGATACAGAGTGTCTAAGAAATCCGGATTAACAAAAAGACAGAAACTTATCATTGAGATGTTAGCAGCTTTTAATGCTGACGATCCAATTACAATACAGGCAATATCAGAAAAACTGAAATTAAGTTCAAGAACCGTATTAAGAGAAATGCCTCGCATCAACGAATGGTTTGAGGAGAATGACTTTAAACTAGTCAAGAAACCAAGAATCGGGATGTATGTGGATGAAGATACAGAAACAAGAAACTATATTAAAGAACTCGTAGATATGGATGAGAACAAGCCAGTATACAGTAAAGCAGATCGCCAGATGATCATATTACTTGAATTGTTAACGATCAACGAACCACTCAAATATTTTTACTTTACATCCCTTTTTCATATTTCGGATGCAACATTAAGTAATGACCTGGAAGAGGTTGAAACATGGCTTGATCATTATAATTTGACTCTTTACCGAAGACCGGGAATGGGAATTTACTGGGAAGGAAAAGAGGAAGATTACCGTCAGGCAGTGACAATGGTATTGAGACAAAAGTTAAGAGGACATTCCTTAAAAGTATTGTTTGATGAAGAGAAAAGACTCAAAGAACGAATGTTTCCAAATCTTACGCAAGAAGTGTTAAATCATACAAGAGATATCATTAAAAATATGCAGGAAGTGTTAGATATAGAATATACTGACCATTCCATCAGACATTTAAGCTTGTATTTATTGATCACACAAAACAGGATAAGAATGGGACATGAGATCAAAGAAGAGAAAGACGTCAAATCGATCACTCATTTACCAGAATATCAGATCGCAAAATGGCTGGGAAGCAAGTTAAGCAACTTTGAAGGGCATCAGCTTTCGCAAGGAGAAGTATATAACATAGCAATGCAGCTTTTGGCAGCGAAGATCTGGAAAAACAAAAGTGAGAATAAGATCGATGAAGAAAGTTTTAAAGTCAGGCAGTTGGTCATGCGGATCATTGCTGAGATGGAAATACTTTTAGAAATGGAATTTTTTGAGAATGCGGTGTTGATCGATGGATTATGTAATCATATGAAACCAGCGATCAATCGAATGAAACAAGGCGTATTTACAGAAAATCAATACATTGATTTTTTAGAAGAAAAATATTCCAAAGTTTATGCGGCAACGATCAAAGCGTGTGAGTTCTTAAAAGAAGAATTACATATTAAAAAACTCCCGGAAGGGGAGATGGGGTTTATCGCATTATACTTCTGTGTAGCGGTTGAACAGCAAAAAGATAAAGAAGAAAAGTTATCTGTTTATGTTGCCTGCCCACATGGAGTTGGGACATCCCATATGTTAGCCGTTCATCTGAAGAAAGAATTTCCGCAGCTGATGGTACAAAAGATAATATCAACAGCAGAGATCAAAGAAGAGGAGCTGATTGAAGAGGGAATTGATTTTATCGTTTCCACAGCAAAATTAAATCTGACAGTTCCGAATGTCTATGTGAACTCCATTTTAACAGAGACAGATAAGAAAATGATCAATGCCATGATCAAAAATATCGACAAGAAGAAAAGAAAAAGTCCCGTAAAGACTGTAAAACCAGTTAAAAGGATTGGAAGAGAAGACATCGAGTATATGACACTTCTTGGAGAAGAGATCTTACAGGTTTTAGATAACATTAAAATATCAACAGGTGAAAACATTAAGAATAAGAAACAATTGATCGAATATGCAGGAGAATTATTTGCAAGAAATGAAATGACAGCAACAGAGATCACTTTTGCATTAAGCAAACGCGAGAATATCGCAAGCACATTTATTCCGAGTATGAATGCATTATTTTTACATTGTGAAACAAAAGGCATCAGACATTGCAGATTTGGTTTTGTCTATTTGAATGATGAGATCATTGAAGATGAACAGCCGATCAAGGGTGCGATCTTGATGCTCGTTCCACAGGGAGATGGAAGTAAGGTTTATCGCGAAGTTATGAGTGAAATAAGCGGAGCATTAGCTGAGAAAGACCAGATCATCACCTACTTATTTGACAAAAACAGAAATGCAGTTGAGGCAGAACTTGAAACAAGCCTTGGCAACTATTACGAAAACAAAATGAAGAGAAGATAGAAAGCAAAAGGAGGATATTGTAAATGAAAAATGGATTACAAAGATTTGGTAAATTTTTAAGTGCAATGGTAATGCCAAATATCGGAGCATTCATTGCATGGGGATTCATTACAGCATTATTTATCGCAGATGGATGGATTCCAAATGCGAAGTTAGCATCGATTCAGCCATACATGTTAACATTCTTATTACCAATGCTGATTGCCTATACAGGTGGTAAACAAGTTGGTGGAGATCGTGGGGGAGTCATGGGTGCGATCGCAGTCATGGGTTGTATCGCTGGAGTTGGTGGATTTGATGGACAGCCAATGTTAATGGGAGCCATGGTTATGGGACCATTTGCAGGATGGGTCATCAAGAAATTTGATAAAGCAATGGACGGGCATATGCCAGCCGGATTTGAGATGTTGATCAATAACTTCTCCGTTGGTATCTTAGGAATGATCGTAGCGATCATTGGATACTTCATCATCGGACCCTTTATGTCAGGTGTATTAGCAGTGTTAACAGCAGGAGTTAACGTACTTGTAAAAGCAAAATTAATACCTTTAGCAGCAATCTTTATCGAACCTGCCAAAGTATTATTCTTAAATAACGCTATCAACCATGGTATCTTTACACCAATTGGTATTGAACAGGCAAAAGAAGCTGGTAAATCTATCATGTACATGTTAGAGGCAAACCCAGGACCAGGACTTGGAGTATTATTAGCATATGCAGTATTCTCTAAAGACAAAGTAACAAAATCATCTGCACCAGGTGCGATCATCATTCATTTCTTCGGTGGTATTCATGAGATTTACTTCCCATATATCCTGATGAACCCAATCGTGATCATCGCTCCGATCGTTGGTAACATTTGTGCGATCACATTCTTCACATTTACAAAATGCGGACTTATTGGACCATCTTCACCAGGATCAATCATCGCTTATTTATCAATGTCACCAAAGAGCCAGATTCCATTAACAATCTTAGGAGTATTGATCGCAACTGTAGTTTCTTTCTTAATTGCATCACCGATCATCCGTATGTCAGATGGTAAGAGCTTAGAAGATGCACAGAGCGATATGGCTGCAAAAAAGGCTGAATCTAAAGGAATCACAGTTGATCCAGGAGAAAAGAAAAACGCAGATGAAGTAAAGAAAATCGTATTTGCATGTGATGCAGGAATGGGATCTTCCGCAATGGGAGCTACAAAATTTAGAAACCGTGTAAAAGCACAGCGTCCAGATCTTACAGTTATCAATACATCTGTAGATAACATCCCAGCAGATTGTGATATCGCAGTTGTTCAGGCAGTCTTAGCAGACAGAGCTAGAAAATCTGCACCACAGGCACAGTTAGTTATCATCAATAACTTCTTACAGGATCCAAACTTAGATGGATTATATGAACAGATGACAGCAAAAGTTGATGCATCAGCACAGACAGCTGCAGCTGTTGAAGAAGTTGAGACACCAGTAGCTACAGGAAATGCAAAAATTCTTGTAGAAGAAGGAATCAAAACAGGATTAAAACCAGTCGACAAATTCGAAGCGATCAAAGCAGCAGGAAAACTGTTAAATGAACTTGGATATGTTGAAGAAGGTTATATTGACGCTATGGTAAAACGTGAAGAAACAGTTACAACATACATGGGATTAGGTGTAGCAATTCCTCACGGAACAGGAGATGCCAAGAAGAAAGTACAGAAAACTGGTATCGTAATGCTTCAGTATCCAGAAGGTGTAGACTTTGATGGAGAAAAAGCTCAGTTAGTCTTCGGTATTGCTGGAATCGGTGATGAACATCTTGGATTATTAGCTAAGATTTCTGAGATCATCGAAGATCCTGAAAGATTAGAACAGTTAAAAACAACAGAAAACGTTGACGAAATCATGGAAATGTTTAAATAAGATTTAAACAAAAAAAGGTCAATTTAATAAGCGGGAAATTCTTCTCGCTTATTAAATACCTAAGATATATACTTATAGATTTATATTTTAATTTTAGGAGTGAAGAAAATGAAGAAAGCAATTCAGTTTGGAGCAGGAAATATTGGACGTGGATTTATCGGTGGACTATTAAGCAAAGCAGGATATCATGTAGTATTCGCAGACGTAAATCAGGAAATCATTGATAAGATCAACGAAGATAAGAAATATACAATTTTTGTAAAAGACGTAGAAAGCAGCGAGATCGTGATCACAGATATCAGCGGAGTAAATTCAACAAAACCTGAACTGATCGATGAAGTAAAAGAGGCTGAGATCATCACAACAGCCGTTGGAGTAAGAATTCTTCCGATCATCGCTCCATCTATCGCAGAAGGAATCAAAGCAAGAAAAGAAAATGGTTCTGAAGAATACTTAAACATCATTGCTTGCGAAAATGCAGTCAAAGCAAGTTCTCAGTTAAAAGAAGCTGTTTATGGAAACTTAAATGACGAAGAAAAAGCATATGCAGACAAATATGTAGGATTCCCAGACTGCTCTGTAGACAGAATCGTGCCTCCAGTACGTTTAGATAATCCAATCGACGTCGTTGTAGAAAACTATTATGAATGGAATGTCGAAGAAGCATCCTTTAAGGGAGCTGTTCCACAGATCGAAGGAATGAATCTTGCAGATAACTTAATGGCATATATTGAAAGAAAATTATTTACATTAAACACAGGACACTGCATTACAGCATATCTTGGAAACTACAAAGGATTCAAAACGATCGATGAAAGTATTGCTGATGAAGAAATCTTTAAAACTGTTAAAAAAGCAATGCAGCAGAGTGGTATGGCATTGGTCAACAAATATGGATTTGACAAAGATGCTCACTTTAAATATATCGACAAGATCTTAAATCGTTTCAAAAACCCATATCTTGTAGATGATACAGCTCGTGTAGGTAGAGAACCATTAAGAAAATTAAGTGCAACAGATCGTTTAACAAAACCAACAATGACAGCATTAGAATATGGTCTTCCAGTGGATGCACTATTAGCAGGAATGGCAGCAGCATTAAAATATGATAACGCTGAAGATCCACAGAGCGTAGAATTACAGGATAAGATCAAAACAAACGGAGTAAAAGCAGCATTAAAAGAAGTATCTGGAATCACAGATGAAAAAATCTTAGAAGATGTCGTAGCAATCTACGAAGCAATGTAGCTGAAACATCATCAATAAAAATCAACCAAAAATCAAATCAACACCCTTTTTTCTTAACTCATATAAAAAGAGGCGGCCGAAAATATTTCGGTCGCTTTTTTGCATAAGGGAATTATATAAATCATATAAAGAAACTATGGAAAGTAGGAAACAAAAACTGTTTATTCAACAATTTCAATTCCATCAATATTTGGAACGCACATCATAGAATAGTTCGTATGATAAATAACAAATCCAGGTTTTGCCTTTGGAGGCTTTCTTAGTTCTTTTCTCTGAACATAATCAATCTCAACCTTCGGTGCCTGACGTCCCTTGGAATAATAAGCTGCAAGGCGACCAGCTTCTTCAAAGGTAGCGTCCGGAAGTGTTTCCGCCTGTTCCTTTCGTACAATAACATGGGACCCGGCCATATTCTTTGCATGGAACCACCAATCCCCGCCATTTGCAAACTTAAAACTTAATTCATCATTCTGATAGTTATTTTTTCCAACATACATATGGAAACCATCAGAAGAGACAAAATGTAATGGTTTGGATTTTGCCTGTTTCTTTCCTTTTTTCTTTCCGTGGCTCTTAATATAACCATAATCAGAAAGTTCATCTTTGATCAGCTGCAGGTCTTTCTCATCTTCGGATAAAGAAAGAGCAGTAGAGATCGAATCGAGATGATCAAGATCAGCTTTTGTCTCCACGACAAGCTCAGAAAGAGCTTCATAAGTACGTTTTAGCTTATTATATTTTGCAAAAAACTTTTTGGAATTCTCCAAAGGAGTCTTTGTTGGATCAAGAGGGATCGTAATCTCTTCGTTTGTGTAATAATTCATGCAAGTTAAAGATTTTGCATTTGGCTCTAGCCCATATCCATATGTCTGTGTAAGTTCTCCATAAACTTTGAATTTCTCACGCTTCTCGGTATCCTTTAACTGACGAAGCTGCAGATCATATTTCTTGCTCGTCCTCTCAAGAGCAGTCTGCACGATCTTGCGAAGATCAGAAGATTTCTGCTTCATTCTTGTATATTTTTCCTTCTCAGAATAATACCCGATCAGCACGTCAAAAATAGAATCATATGTTTTCTCTGTACAGTCAGGATAAGAAGTTAAAGGAATACAAGAAAATTCCTTAGGTTCTTCCCCAGAATAAATGATATTTGGCTGATATGCCTCATCTTCTACAAGAGCATTTAATTTTACAAGCTGGCCATATAATCCAGCAGCACTATCATCGGTCAAAGAATCAGTAGATGCATTCCCATCGAGCCCTGCACGATAACAAAGTTCATTTGCAATTAAAGGACTCATGCCTGTGATGGAAGTATAAAGTGCTTTGCAAAGATTCAGTGGTTTTGTGATGATATGCTGATAAAAATCCTCTGTAGTCAGACTTGCTAAAGGATGTTTCCCTTTAGACGGTGGAAATGTGTAAGTACGTCCAGGTAAAACCTCTCTGACAGAACTGATATTTGCAGAGATATGCTTGATACTATCTAAGATCACATCATCACTGTTTACAAAAATGATATTACTGTGTTTTCCCATGATTTCAACGATCAGACGTTTCTGACAGACATCTCCAAGCTCATCCAGATGCTCAATCTTAATTTCGATAATACGCTCAAAGTCAGGCTGTGTGATCGAAATGATCCTTCCACTGCTGATATGTTTACGAAGCAGCATGCAGAAGTTTGGAGCCTGCATAGGGTTTGCTTTTCCTTCTTTCGATAAATAGACAAGAGGAAGAGAAGCACTGGCTGAGAGATGAAGTCTTGTTGTCAATCTCTCTTTTTTGATCACAAGCGTGATCTCGTCGGCCTCTGGCTGATAAATCTTATAGATTCTGCCACCAATGATCTGTTTATTAAGTTCTGATATAATATTTGAAATGACAAATCCGTCGAATGCCATGATAAATACCTCCTGGTAATGAAATCGGTTATCTAATGATCACAAGAAGATAAATCCGTCAAACAATTATATCAGAAATTCGAAAAAGTATAAAGAAAAAACGATCAAATTCACAAATCATAGAAAGATAGTCGGGATTTTGTTGTAATTAAAATCATTTCTTATTATAATGAATATTAAGTATACAATAAAATGATCTATGGAGGACAAGTCATTGAGAAAAGAAGCGTCAAAGAATGCATGGAAGCAGTTATACGACATTACATTAAAACTAGACAAATTAGAGCCTTGGAATTACCTTGGTGACACACAACTTGTAACCATTCAGCTAAAAGACAGAGAAGAACCTGTATTTTGCAGTGTGATGGGAAAATTCAGCGGAGAAAGAGGAATTGCAGTCTTTGATGGAGTTGAAGGCTTAGGAGATTTCTATATGATCCTTGGAAGTGAAGAAGGGGATCTTCCAGCACAGTATCTGATGGATGAACATACAAGTCTTACATGCTTCTGGGGAAGCATGATGAATGTGCCAGATGAACAAAGAAAAGTTATCGATGAATTAGATATTCGTTTTAAGACGATCAGTGACTGGATTTACTTTGTTTCTTATAAGAAAGGTTACAAACCATATCAGTTAGATGAAGATGAAGTTGCACTTCTTATAGAAACTTATGAGAACCTGTATATGGTAGTGGAAGCAGTCAGACAGGGAGAATTAAACCCAGAAATCGAACAGGCAGAAGGAATCGTTCGCCGTTATAATACTGAAAATGATACTTGGGAAATGTTTGTAAAAGAGATACCAGAAGCTGAAAAAGAATTTCCGTCAGTGATGTTAGAAGATCAGGAATTAAAAGATGAATTAAAGGATCAAAAACAGATCGATCTTGAAGTGATTTTAGATTTTACTTATCTTCCAGTTATGGTAGAAGGGGAAGAAGAAGGGGAGCGTCCAAAGAATCCACTTTTATTTATGGCATATGATAATACCGATGGCGGTGTGATCACAATGGATATTTTAGAAGAGGGTGATGATGAGATTAGCAGAACATTAGGATTCTTTATCAGTTTTGTGCAGCAGAATGGAAGAATGAAGACGATCAAAGCAAGAAATCCATGGATTTTTGGAGCATTAGAGGATATTTGTGAATATTGCAGCGTGGACCTTGTATATGATCCGGTAGAGATCATGGATCAGGTGATCGAAGAAGTTGTTTCTCAGTTGTAGGAATTTCATGTAACATATCAAAAGATGAATTAGAGTGAACGAGGTTGACAAATAAGTTAAGGATTGGTAAAATACAGATAATTTGATGTGCTACCTAAGTAGCACTTTAATTCGATAAAGTATCAAGGAGCGGCAAAAATATGAATAAAAAGAGAGTCCACACACCAGAAGGTGTCAGAGATGTATATGGAACAGAATATGGACAGCGAAGTAAGCTGAAGGCAAAATTAAACAAAGTCTTTGCATCTTATGGATATGAAGGGATCAGAACTCCAGGATTTGAATTCTTTGATGTATTTAACAGTGAAAAAGGAACCGTATCCGCAAGGGAAATGTTTAAATTCTTCGATAGAGAAGGAAATACCTTAGTTCTTCGTCCGGATGTCACACCATCCATTGCACGCTGTATCGCAAAGTATTTTAATGAAGAGAATATGGGAATCCGTTTATCTTATGCAGGGAATGTATTTTTAAATAACTCAAGCTATCAGTTGAAGTTAAAAGAAACATGCCAGTTAGGTGCAGAATTAGTCAATGATGCGTCTGTACAGGCAGATACAGAATCTATTGCAATGGCAATTGATTGTTTTCTGGCAGCTGGATTGACTGATTTCAGACTTTCTATCGGAGAAGTTGAATTCTTCAACGGATTGACACAGACGATCAAAGATGAAGAAGTCAAAACACAGCTTCGAGAGCTGATCTTAAATAAGAATTATTTTGGATTAATGGAATATGTAGAGACATTAGATCTGTCTGATAAGATCAAAGATGTATTTTTACATTTTAACGAACTGAATGGAGATGTAGCGATCTTAGATCAGGCAGAAGCAATGGTTGAGAACGAACAGTCTAAGAAAGCGATCAAAAGACTTCGCGATGTATATGATATCTTAAAATTATACGGTAAAGAGCAGTATGTAAGTTTTGATCTTGGAATGTTAAATAAGCATAATTATTACACAGGAATCATTTTCAAAGGTTATACTTATGGAACAGGAGATGCAGTTCTAAAAGGTGGACGATATGATAATCTGATCGAACAGTTCGGAAAGAAAGCCCCATCAGTTGGATTTGCGATCGTATTAGATGAGCTGATGATGGCATTAAGCCGTCAGGGAATTCATATGGAAGCAGATCATATGGATACAATGATCATTTATAAAGAAGCAACAATGAAAGATGCGATCCTTCGAGCAGAAGAATTAAGAAAAGAAGGAAAGAAAGTCATCTTAGAGAGAAAGAATGATCTGTGCAGCAAAGCAGACTATGAAAGATTTGCTAAAGAGCATCGCCTCGGTGGAATTCTTTATTTCATCTAATCAACAAATCGAGCAAAAGAAGGGAAACAAAAGACCATGAGATATATTACATTTGCCCTGGCGAAAGGGCGCCTTGCAAAGAAAGCGATGGCTTTATTAGAAGAGATCGGAATCACATGCGAGGAAATGAAAGACGAGAAAACAAGAAAATTAATCTTCGTAAACGAAGAATTAAAATTAAAATTTTTCTTATCCAAAGCAAGTGACGTGCCAACTTACGTGGAATATGGAGCAGCTGATATCGGTGTTGTTGGAAAAGATACGATCCTTGAAGAAGGAAGAAATCTATACGAAGTATTAGACTTGAAATTTGGAGCTTGCAAGATGTGTGTGTGCGGACCCAAAGAAGCGAAGAAATATTTAAACAGTAATGAGATCATCCGTGTGGCATCCAAATACCCACATATCGCTAAAGAATATTTCAATAATCAGAAATTACAGACAGTAGAGATCGTTAAATTAAACGGATCTGTTGAACTTGCGCCGATCGTTGGATTATCAGAGGTGATCGTCGATATCGTTGAGACAGGAACAACCTTAAAAGAAAACGGATTGGAAGTCTTAGAAGAAGTTTGCCCATTATCAGCAAGAATGGTAGTGAATCAGGTAAGCCAGAAGATGGAACAAGAACGAATCAGCAAGATCATCGTTGCACTAAAGAAGATCTTGGATGAAAAAGAATAGGCCGGAGGAGAGAAACATGAGAATAGTAAAAGTTAACAAAGATTCCATTGCAAATATTTTATCAGATTTATTAAAGAGAAGTCCTACAAACTATGGGGATTTTCAGGATAAAGTCGATGCGATCATCAAAAATGTCAGAGATAATGGAGATAAAGCTGTCTTTGATTATACAGCACAGTTTGATAAAGCGGAGATCAATGCAGACAATATTTTAGTTACAGAAGAAGAAATTAAGGAAGCTTACGAAGAAGTGGACGATGAATTGATCAAAGTTATCCGCAAAGCGATCAAGAATATTCGTGATTTCCATGAAAAACAGATTCAGAAGAGCTGGTTTGAGACAAGAGAAGACGGAGTAATGCTTGGACAGAAAGTAACACCAATGGAAACTTGTGGTGTCTATGTACCAGGTGGAAAAGCAGTTTATCCATCTTCTGTTTTAATGAACATTGTTCCAGCACACGTTGCAGGAGTGAAAAATATCATCATGACAACACCTCCTGGAAAAGACGGAAAAGTTACAGCAAATACATTAGTTGCAGCGAAAGAAGCTGGAGCAACAAAAGTATATAAAGTCGGTGGAGCACAGGCAATTGCAGCGATGGCATTTGGAACAGAGTCTATTCCAAAAGTAGACAAGATCGTAGGACCTGGTAACATTTTTGTGGCTCTTGCCAAGAAAGCAGTTTATGGAAACGTAAGTATCGATTCCATTGCAGGACCAAGTGAGATCTTAGTGTTAGCTGATGAGACAGCGAATCCAAGATATGTGGCAGCAGACTTACTTTCTCAGGCAGAACATGATGAGATGGCAAGTGCGATCCTTGTTACAACAAGCGAAGAATTAGCACATAAAGTATCTGATGAGATTGACGGATTCTTAAATCAGTTATCAAGAAAAGAGATCATGGAGAAATCTTTAGATTCCTTCGGATATATTCTTGTTGCAAGCGATATGAAAGAAGCAATTGATACGGCAAACGCTATTGCGTCTGAACATATGGAGATCATGACAGCAAATCCATTTGATGTTATGACAAGGATCAAGAATGCAGGAGCGATCTTTATCGGAGCATACAGCTGTGAACCTTTAGGAGATTATTTTGCAGGACCAAACCACGTACTTCCAACAAATGGAACAGCAAAATTCTTCTCTCCATTAAGTGTTGATGATTTCATCAAGAAATCAAGTGTCATCTACTATTCAAGAGAAGCCTTAGAGCCAGTACACAAAGACATCGAATTCTTTGCAAATCAGGAACAGCTGACAGCACATGCTAATTCCATGAAAGTAAGATTTGAAGATAACCAGGAAGGATAAAAATATGAGTAGAAGTGCATCAATTGAGAGAAATACAAGTGAGACAAAGATCAAACTTTCCATTGATCTTGATGGAAATGGAAATGGAAATATCCATACAGGAATCGGTTTTTTTGACCATATGTTAAATGCATTTGCACGTCACGGATTTTTTGATCTTGATGTGGAAGTTGAGGGAGATCTCTATGTAGACTGCCATCATACGATCGAAGATGTCGGAATCGTACTTGGAGAAGCGATCAGACAGGCCGTTGGAGATAAGAAAGGGATCAAACGTTATGGATCATTTATGCTTCCAATGGATGAGACATTAATGTTATGTGCGATCGATCTGTCTGGAAGACCATATTTTGTGATGGATTGTGATTTTACGGTTGATCGCGTTGGAGAATTTGACACAGAGATGGTAAGAGAATTCTTTTATGCAGTATCTTACGGCAGCATGATGAATCTTCATTTGAAGAAATTACATGGAGAGAATAATCATCATATGATCGAAGCAGCATTTAAAGCATTTGCAAAAGCTTTGGATGAAGCAACCAGCATGGATCCAAGGATCACAGATGTACTTTCCACGAAAGGAGCCTTATAAGATGAGTAATGAGGCAAAACCATTAAACAGCAAGATGAGTTTTGATGAATTCAAATTAAACAGCGACGGAATGTTAACCGTTGTTGTACAGGATCATAAGACAAATGAAGTTTTGATGGTCGCATATATGACAAAAGAAGCATATGATAAGACGATCGAGACAGGGATTATGACTTATTACAGCCGAAGCCGTGATGAATTATGGATCAAAGGGGAGACATCCGGACATTATCAGTATGTCAAAGATTTATATATTGACTGCGACAGAGACACCTTACTTGCTAAGGTAAAACAGATTGGGGCTGCCTGCCATACAGGAAATTATTCTTGCTTCTACACAGATTTATTAGAAAAAGAAGATTAAGAACGTAATCTTTGTGAGAAAATATTTGTGTTTCTAAGTTCGATTTGGTATAATCGACTTTATAAGATAAGGAGGCAAGATTATGACAGCATTTTTATCAGAATTAGTCTCTTATGTATTGAAGTTTGCGATTCTTTTTGCATGCTCTGCGGCAGGAATTTATTTCGGAGTCGGTCGTGCGAAGGCAAAGAAGAAAGAATCATAAGATCATACATGATTAGGAGAAGATCATTTAGCTGCATGAGAATACAGGCTCATGCAGCTAAAAAGCCGTAAAGGCAAGGTCTTCTTAAATATAATGAAACGACACTAGGAGGATGAAACGTTGAGAGCATATGGAGTCAACGAACTCAGGAAGATGTATCTTGAGTTTTTCGAAAGTAAAGGACATTTAGCATTAAAGAGTTTTTCACTCGTGCCAAAGAATGATAACAGTTTATTACTGATCAACGCTGGTATGGCACCACTGAAACCCTATTTCACAGGACAGGAAGTACCACCAAGAACAAGAGTGACAACATGTCAGAAGTGTATCCGTACAGGAGATATTGAGAATGTTGGTAAGACAGCAAGACATGGTACATTCTTTGAGATGTTAGGAAACTTCTCTTTTGGAGATTACTTCAAACATGAAGCGATCGCATGGTCTTGGGAATTTTTAACAAAAGTGATCGGATTAGATCCTGACAGATTATATCCATCTGTATACGAAGATGATGATGAAGCATTCGAGATCTGGGAGAAAGAGATCGGAATCGCACCAGAGAGAATCTTCCGTTTTGGAAAAGAAGACAACTTCTGGGAGCATGGGGCAGGACCTTGTGGACCATGTTCAGAGATCTACTATGACCGTGGAGAGAAATATGGATGTGGAAGCCCAGACTGTACGGTAGGATGTGACTGTGACCGTTATATGGAAGTATGGAACAACGTATTTACACAGTTTGAGAATGATGGACATAACCATTATACAGAATTAGAGAATAAGAACATTGATACAGGTATGGGACTGGAACGTCTTGCAGTCGTTGTACAGGAAGTAGATTCTATCTTCGACGTAGATTCTATCAAAGCGATCCGCGATGAGATCTGTAAAGTTGCAGGAGTTACTTATGGTACAGACCACGAGACAGACGTATCGATCCGTGTGATCACAGACCATATCCGTTCTGCTACATTTATGTTATCTGACGGTATCACACCATCTAACGAAGGACGTGGATATGTACTTCGCCGTCTGATCCGCCGCGCAGCAAGACATGGAAGATTATTAGGGATCGATCATCTGTTCTTAACAGATATCAGTAAAGTCGTGATCCGTGAATCTAAAGATGGATATCCAGAATTAGAAGAGAAAGCAGAATTTATCTTCAATCATTTATCTCAGGAAGAAAAACAGTTCAACAAGACGATCGATCAGGGACTGTCTATCTTAGCAGATATGGAAAAAGCTATGAACGAGAAAGGCAGCAAAGAACTTGCTGGTGCAGATGCGTTCAAATTATATGACACATATGGATTCCCATTAGATCTGACGATTGAGATCTTAGAAGAAAAGGGATTTACTGTAGATAAAGAAGGCTTTGAAAAAGAAATGCAGGTTCAGAGAGAGACTGCCAGAGCTGCAAGAAAGACAACAAACTACATGGGTGCAGATGCAACTGTATACGAACAGTTAGATCCAGCCATGACAACAAAATTCGTTGGATATGATGAACTTACTTGTGAAGGTGAGATCACAGCTATGACAACAGAGACAGAAGTTGTTTCAACTCTGAACAAAGGAGACAAAGGAACGATCGTCGCTGACCAGACAGCATTCTATGCTACAAGCGGTGGTCAGGAAGCAGATAAAGGTGTGATCATCAGCGGAGATGCATCTTTTGAAGTAGAAGATGTCATTAAATTATCCGGTGGTAAGTTTGGACATGTTGGACATGTAGTCGAAGGAACATTCAACGTAGGAGACAAAGCAGTCTTTACAGTGAATGAGAAGAACAGAGCATTAGGTGCAAAGAACCATAGTGCAACTCATTTATTACAGAAAGCATTAAGAGAAGTGCTTGGAACTCATGTAGAGCAGGCAGGATCTTTAAATAATGCGGAACATTTAAGATTCGACTTTACACATTTCTCACCATTGTCTGATGATGAGATCGCAAGAGTTGAGAAGATCGTCAACGAAAAGATCGCTCAGGATCTTCCAGTTGTGACAAAAGTTATGTCTATGGAAGAAGCTAAGAAAACAGGAGCTATGGCACTGTTTGGAGAGAAATACGGAGACGAAGTACGCGTTGTATCCATGGGAGATTTCTCTGTAGAATTATGTGGTGGTACTCATGTGAAGAATACAGGAGCGATCACAGCATTCAAGATTTTATCTGAAACTGGTGTTGCATCAGGAGTTCGAAGAATCGAAGCAGTGACAGATCAGGGAGTATTTAACTACTACCATAAGCAGGAAGAAGAATTAAAAGAAGCAGCCAAAGCATTAAAAGCTACACCAGCAACACTGCTGACAAGAATTGAATCACTTCTTGCAGAAGTAAAAGAATTAAAGAGCGAAAACGAATCCTTAAAGAGCAAACTTGCAAAAGACGCTCTGGGAGATGTTATGGATCAGGTAGAAGAAGTAAAAGGAGTGAAACTTCTTGCAACTTCTATAGAAGACGTTGATATGAATGGACTTCGTGAACTTGGAGATAACTTAAAAGAGAAATTAGGAGAAGGTGTCATTGTCCTTGCTTCCCAGAAAGACGGAAAAGTATTCTTAGTTGCCATGGTAACAGACGAGGCACAGAAAGCAGGAGCACACGCTGGAAACCTGATCAAAGCGATCGCCGGATGCGTTGGAGGCGGCGGTGGAGGACGTCCAAATATGGCTCAGGCCGGAGGAAAGAATCCAGCCGGAATCCCAGAAGCAGTAGCAAAAGTAAAAGAAATTTTAGAAAGTCAAATTTCATAGTTGACAAAAATCTAAAATGTGATATACTAATCTAGTGCAAAAAATTAAAACCCAAACAGTCCTATGCACAAGTACAAGACTGGAGGGGAGGTCGGGAATAGAATGTCAAACGTAATCGTTAAAGAAAATGAATCTTTAGATAGCGCTCTTCGCAGATTCAAGAGAAACTGTGCAAAAGCAGGAATTCAGCAGGAGATTCGTAAAAGAGAACATTACGAAAAGCCAAGCGTAAGACGTAAGAAAAAGTCTGAAGCGGCTCGTAAGAGAAAATCTAAATAATTTTTACTTGATTGAAAAGATAAGCATCATTTACCTGGGAACAGGTATATGATGCTTTTTTTCGGCATATATTAAACCAAATGCCACAAAAGGAGTTTTGCATGAAGAAGAAACCAAAAGAAGTGATTGCTAAAGGGCTTTCTCTTCCAAGAGATGTGGTGTTTGGAGATTTCATTATAACCTTGACAGGAAACTGTGAAGCATATATAGAAAATTACAGGGGGATCGTATCATATAATGAGAATAAGATCTCTATTCAGGGGAATCATGTCGTATTAAATATTTGTGGATGTGACCTGGAGGTTGATTTTTACTCACAGGAATCAATGAAGATCAAAGGAAAGATCAAAAAGCTGGAATATGTATGATATTCTTTGAAAGGAGCATGAGAAATGCTTAAAATTTTGCACTTTATATTTGGAAGGCTGTATTTTCAAGTCAAAGGATATCAGACAGAGCGTTTTTTGAATCTCTGTGCAAAAAATCATCTTGTATTGTGGGAATTAAAACCAGTATCAGACGGCTATGTGTTTTTTATCAGACGAAGTTCTTATCAAATGTTGGAAGCATTAGCAGAGAAAGCAAATGTTGATCTTGCGTTACAAGGGCAAAAAGGACTGCCATATTTCTTAAAAGAACATAAAAAACGTAAAATATTATTTTTTTCCATGTGTTTGTGTGGTTTAATGATCTTTTCGTTGAGTCAGTTTTTGTGGGAGATTACGGTTTCTGGAGGAGAAGTATATTCAGAAAGTGATATATTAAAGTATGTTACAGATAACTACTACCATATTGGAACATTAAAATACCAGATTGACTGCGGTGCATTGGAAGATCATCTGAGGGAAGATTATGCTGAGATCGCGTGGGCATCCTGTTCGATTCAGGGAACAAGACTGCATATTAGGATAAAAGAAACCTTAGATCGCAAAACAAAGCAGAATCCAAAGAAACCATGTGATATTGTGGCAAATAAATCAGGGATCATTACAAAAATGGCGGTCAAAAGTGGAACACCGCTTGTAAGTGTTGGGGACAGTGTCAGAAGTGGAACAACCTTAATTTCTGGACTGATCTATTACTACAGTGATGATTTTACCGTGACACAGACGGATAAGATCAAAGCGGACGGAGAGATCGTGATGCGCACTAAAGAGGTGTACAACAATTCAATTCCTATGGAATATTACGAAAAGCTGATCACAGGCAAGAAAAAGAGCATCAAAAATTTATATTTTGGACAGTATCAATTCGATTTTTCTGAAAAGAAAAGACAGGATCATACAAATGTTATGACAAAGAGAAGATCATTAAAGATAGGGAAATCTTTTTATCTGCCCATTGGGATCACGATGCAGATAACTGAAAGATACAGGCCAAAGAAGAAAATCTTGACAAAAAAAGAAGCACAGTTAAAATTAAAAAAACAGCTGGAACGATATCTTATGAAGAAAGCAAAAGCAGGAGCAAAGATCGTTCACTGTGAAGGAAATTATAAAAAAAAGAACAACCGATATGAAGTTAAGGCATCGATCATCAAAGAAGAAAGTGTCGGAAAAATCCGAAATATCAAGAAATTAACAAAGAAACAAGAAGAAATGATCACGCCGACAACGGCGCAGCAATAAATAAAAGTTATGAATCAGGTCATATGGATTTTGCCACTCAGGTTGAAAAACTTTGTAACAGATGGTAGAATACATAAGGAATATACACAAAGAAGGAGACTGAGAATTAGATGAATCCAGTTGAAATAGAAATGAATTTTCCGGCAGAACATGGCGGGAATGTATTCGGGCAGTTTGATGCCTATATGAAGAAAATCGAAAAAACACTGCATGTGAGTCTGATCCTGAGAGGTGACCATTTAAAATGTATTGGAACACAGCAGGCAGTTAATCATGCGATCTCCGTGATCGATGAATTACTCGAATTATCCAAACGAGGAAATGTGATTACAGAGCAGAATGTAAACTATGCGTTATCGTTATCAATGGAAGAGAAATCTCCAAGTCTTTTGGAACTTGATAAAGATGTCATCTGTCATACGATCCAGGGCAAAGCAGTCAAACCAAAGACTTTAGGACAGCAAAAATACGTCGATGCGATCAAGAATAAGATGATCACATTTGGAGTCGGTCCTGCAGGAACTGGTAAGACATATCTTGCAATGGCAATGGCAATCACAGCATTTAAGAATGATGAAGTCAGCCGTATCATTTTAACAAGACCAGCAATTGAGGCAGGAGAGAAGCTAGGTTTCTTGCCTGGAGATCTACAGAGTAAAGTTGATCCATATTTAAGACCATTATATGATGCATTATATGAGATCCTTGGGGCTGACGCATTTATGAAGAATATGGAGAAAGGCTTGATTGAAGTCGCTCCATTGGCTTACATGAGAGGACGTACACTGGATAATGCATACATTATCTTAGATGAGGCACAGAATACGACACCTGCTCAGATGAAGATGTTCTTAACACGTATTGGATTTGGGTCCAAAGCGATCATCACGGGTGATTTAACACAGAAAGACTTGCCATTTGACAGTATTTCAGGATTAGAAGAATCTCTAAGAGTGTTAAGAAAAGTTAAGGAGATCGGGGTCTGTGAGCTTACCAATAAGGACGTTGTCAGACATCCATTAGTACAGAAGATCGTTGCAGCATATGATCAATATGAAGCAGCCAGATCTGCGAAAAAGAATAAGAATAACAATAACAAAAAGAACAGAAGATAGGAATGTTATGAGTATTATAATCGAGAATGAATACGAAGGGGAGATCAATATCCCTTATGAGAAGATCGCACATGAAGTGATCGAGGCAGCGATTGATTATGTGGACTGCCCTTATGAGTGCGAAGTGAATTTAATGCTAACCGATAATGAAACGATTCATGCGATCAACAAAGAACAAAGAGAGATCGACCGGCCAACAGACGTACTGTCTTTTCCAATGGCAGAATACGAAGAACCAGCGGATTTCTCAAAGATTGAAGAAGATCCGATGGCATTTGACCCGGAGAGTGGTGAATTTCTGCTTGGAGATATCGTGATCTCCATGGACAAGGTATGGGAACAGGCTGAGAATTATGGCCACAGCCAAGAGAGAGAATATGCCTTTTTGATCGCTCACAGTATGTTACATCTGTTTGGATATGACCATATGGAAGAGGAAGAACGAAAAGATATGGAAAAACGTCAGGAAGAGATTTTGACAAAGACGAAATATACAAGAGATGAAAGAGGTTTAGTATGAGTAAAAGCAGCAAAAACTCATTTTTAATGCAAGGAATGATCTTAGCCGCAGCATCCATTGTCTGCCGTGTGATCGGATTATTATATCGTAGTCCACTGTTTGGGATCATTGGCGAAGAAGGTATGGGATATTATTCTTACGCGTATAATATCTACAATATCATTCTGCTGATCGCATCCTTTAGTATTCCACTTGCGGTATCCAAATCAATTTCTGCAAGACTTGCGAAGAAAGAATACATCAATGCTCAGAGAATCTTCTATGGAGCATTAGTTTATGCAGTTGTCGTTGGAGGTATCGCGTCCATGATTGCATATTTTGGAGCACCAACCTTTGTCGGACATCAGAAAGGTGCAACACTTGCCCTTCAGGTCATTTCCCCAACGATCTTTTTCTCTGGAATTCTTGGAGTGCTTAGAGGATATTTCCAAGGACATAATACCATGGTGCCAACATCCATTTCCCAGATCATTGAGCAGATCTTGAATGCGATCTTTAGTATTTTGATGGCATATGTACTGATCTTACCATATCTGCCATCAAACAAGATCACATATGAGATCGCAAGACATGGGGCAGCAGGTAGTGCGATCGGTACAGGAGTCGGTGTTTTAACAGGCTTGATCTTCTGCTTTATCATTTATCGTGCATACCAGCCAAAGATCAAGATTCAGATGAAACATGACCGTACAAAATATATTGAATCTTATGGAAATATCTTAAAGATCTTATTATTAACGATCACACCGGTTATTTTTAGTACAGCGATCTATAACTGTAGTGCAACGATCGACCAGACGATCTTTAGTAATATCTTAGTAGGAAAAGGAATTACGGCGAAAGTAGTTTCAGGATTTTATGGTTTGTTCAGCAGTCAGTATAATGTGCTGATCAATGTTCCAGTTGCGATGGCATCTGCACTTTCCAATGCGATCGTGCCGAATGTCTCTGCAGCTTATGCGTTAGGTAAGAAGGACGATATGAAGGACAGTATCCAGATGGCGATACGTTTTACGATGATGATCGCAATCCCATGTGCGGTTGGACTAGGTGTGTTAAATAGTTCGATCAATGGATTGATCTTCGGTGCAACATATGCCAAGGGATTAGGAGCTGCTATGCTTCGGATCGGTGCAGTTTCCGTTATTTTCTACTGTCTGTCAACGTTGACAAATGGTATCTTACAGGGAATGGGAAAGATGAGAGTGCCAGTCAGACATTCTGCGATTTCCGTTGTGGTCAACATCGTTGTATTATGGCTTTTATTAACATACACAGATTGTAAAACATATGGATTGGTATTTGCGACTATGGCATTTTCCCTTGTGATGTGTCTGTTAAATGCACACTCCATCAAGAAATACACAGGTTTTCATCAGGAGATCACAAAGACATTTATCAAGCCTGCATTAAGTGCAGCAGTGATGGGTGTTGTCTGTTTTCTGATTCAGTATGCGGTTCAAAGCGTTCTTCCATTTGGACGAGTATGCTTTGCGGTCTGCGTGATCATTGCAGTGCCAGTTGGAGCACTGATTTATTTTGCAGCGATCATTAAGTTAAAAGTATTTACAGAAGAAGAACTTACTAAGATTCCAAAAGGAAATCTGATCGTCAGATTAGCAAAGAAATTACATTTGCTGTAAGGATTTCCATTTATAAAAGGAAGAAAAAGTCCAGATCTGCTATGATTTGGGCTTTTTGTATAAATCACCTTATCTTTGGCAATAATATCGTCAAAGGAGGGCTGCATCATGAAGAAGATCAATCGATTTTTGATGATCTATATGGTCGTGATCACGGTTTTATGTATCTATATGTGTTATCTTGCATTCTCAGCAAATGAAAAGAAGGACAACCTCAAGGAAGTTCGTTCTCAGATAACAACAACAGCTGAAAAAAAACAGACCAAAGCAGTCAAGAAGGTCAAGGCAACTTACAGTCTGAAGATTCTTGATGGAAGTCTGGCTGTGATCAATAATAAGACCAAAGAAGTTTTTGAATATACAGATATGAAGAAAGAGAATCTGCCAGCAGACATCAAAAATATGCTGAAAGAGAATTTTATCTTTGAAAACAGAGAAGAAGTATATCATTTTCTGGAATCATACAGTAGTTAAAATAAGAATTTGGAGAAAAATAACGAATGAAATATGATGTGATCATCGTTGGAGCAGGGGCTTCCGGTATGATGGCAGCGATCACAGCAGCTAGTCATCATAAGAAAGTCCTCTTGCTTGAACGGATGGATAAATTAGGAAAGAAAATATTAGCAACGGGAAATGGAAGATGCAACCTGTCAAATGCTTACATGGACGAGAATTGCTACAGAGGGCAGAGACCTTCCTTTGCCTATCCGATGATCGAGGAATTTGGATTAGAAGATCTCATTCAGTTCTTTGAATCTCTCGGAATGCTTGTGACAGAGCAAAATGGATATTATTATCCCGCATCTTTGCAGGCAGCAACTGTTGTTGATACATTGACACAGAAATTAAAGCATCTGCACGTGGATATTCTGACAGAATTTGAAGTTACGAAGGCAGAGAAACGTAAGTCCACATTTTATGTCTATGGAAATGACAAATGTTTTCAGTCAAGCAATCTGATCCTTGCAACTGGTGGATGTGCACAGCCAAACTTGGGAAGCAACGGAAGTGGATACAAGCTTGCCAAAGACTTTCATCATAAGATCACGGATACATTCCCGTCTTTAGTAGGATTAGAAGCAGAAGGGAAATATTTAAAAGACACCTCTGGAGTTCGAAATGTCAGTAATGTCAGCGTCTATGCGAATAATGAATTGATTGCCAAAGAACACGGAGAAGTTCAGTTTACAAAATATGGGGTTTCTGGAATTCCGATTTTCCAGATCAGTCATTTTGCGATCGAAGCATTAAGAAGAAAGAAAAAAGTAAAAATCTATTTAAATCTTATGCCACAGATGGTAACCTTAGAAGAAACAACAGAAGTATTCTTAAAAAGCTGCAATTATAAGACAGTCGAAGAATTCTTCCAGGGATTTTTAAATAAAAAACTGGTATATGCGATTTTACAGAGATTAAAGATCGACCCAAGAAAACCAGTTGCTCAGATTTCAAAGAAAGATCTTAACAGAATCCTAGATATGATCCAACACTTTGAAGTTGAGATCAAAGGATATAAAGGATATGATATGGCACAGGTAACAGCTGGAGGCGTATCCACAAAAGAAATCATACAAGGAACATTAGAATCAAAGTTATTAGAAGGGCTTTATGTTGTCGGTGAATTACTAGATGTCGATGGAACATGCGGAGGGTACAATCTTCAGTGGGCATTTACATCCGGATACATTGCTGCAAGCCAGATAGGAAGACAATGATAAGAATCAACCAGATTAAGCTGCCGATCGATCACAAAGAGGCAGCACTTGAGAAGAAGATAAAAAAAGCATTACATAATACGGAATATAAACAATACAAGATCGTAAAACGGTCTATTGATGCGAGGAAAAAAGAAGAATTATCTTATGTGTATGCAGTCGATGTGATATTAGGCAAGGGGCAAGAAGAGAAATTCCTCAAAAAGAACAAAAATCGTAATATCATGGCAGTGAAAGAAAAGAAGTTTGAATTTCCAGAAAACCAGCGGGAATTTAAATATCCACCGGTTGTGATCGGGATGGGACCGGCAGGTCTGTTTGCAGCACTGATGCTTGCAAGAGCTGGATTACATCCAATCGTCTTAGAACGAGGGAAAGATGTCACAAACCGTATGAAAGATGTAGAACATTTTTGGAAGAGTGGCGAACTGAATCCTGAATCCAATGTACAATTTGGAGAAGGAGGAGCAGGAACGTTTTCAGACGGAAAACTAAATACCTTAGTAAAAGACAAATTCGGAAGGAATAGATTTGTCTTGGAAACTTTTGTAGAACATGGTGCGCCAGAAGAGATCTTATATGAAAATAAACCACATATCGGAACGGATCTTTTAAGAAATGTCGTTGCAGGGATTAGAGAAGAGATCAGATCTCTTGGCGGAGATGTCCGTTTTGAGGCGAAAGTGACAGATTTCGTGATCCAGGATGGAAAATTAACAGGGCTGATCATCAATGATAAAGAAGAAATTAAAACGGAAGCAGCGATCTTAGCACCGGGACACAGTGCCAGAGATACATTTAAGGTCTTATCAGATCGTGATCTGGAAATGAATCCTAAAGCTTTTGCGATCGGACTTCGTGTGGAACACCCACGTGAGATGATCGATCATTCGCAGTATGGAAAGGGAGCAGATCAATATGATCTTCCAGCTGCATCATACAAACTAACATATCATGCAAACAATGGAAGAAGTGTTTATTCTTTCTGTATGTGTCCGGGAGGTTTCGTGGTCAACGCATCCTCAGAGCCAGAACGATTGACGGTCAATGGAATGAGCAATCACGATCGAGCAGCAAAGAATTCTAACAGTGCGATTATCGCAAGTGTTACACCAGAGGATTTTGATGGAGATGACGCATTAGCAGGCGTAAGATTTCAGCAGAAATGGGAAGAAAAAGCTTTTAGCGAAGGAAAAGGAAGAATCCCAGTTCAGACATTAAAAGATTTCAGAGAAGGAAAGATCACAGAATCCTTTGGCGAGATCACACCGAATACCAAAGGATTGACAAGTTTTGGAAACTTAAGAAACTGTCTTCCAGAACCGGTCAGTGAAGCAATTTCGGAAGGAATGGAATATTTTGATACAAAGATCAAAGGATTTAATCGAGAAGATACGATTTTGTGCGGAATTGAAGCAAGAACATCTTCTCCGTTAAGAATCGAGAGAAATCAAGGATTCGAGAGCAATATCAAAGGAATTTACCCATGTGGAGAGGGAGCAGGCTTTGCTGGCGGCATCACTTCTGCGGCAATGGATGGAATTAAGGTTGCACAAGCCCTCGTTACAGTGTAAAATACCTTTCAAGGAGTGAATGTAAAATGAATAATCGTGAAAAACTAAAAGATAAACAAAGAATCATCGTCAAAGTAGGTACATCTTCTTTGATCCATAAAGCAACAGGAAACATCAATTTATTCCGATTAGAGAAATTAGTCCGTGTTTTAACAGACTTACATAATAGCGGAAAAGACGTGATCCTGGTATCTTCAGGAGCGATCGGTGTAGGATTTAAAGCCCTGGGATTAGAAAACCGTCCGACATCCCTTCCAATGAAGCAGGCATGTTCTGCTGTAGGACAGGGACAGTTAATGATGATCTACCAGAAACTGTTTGCTGAATACAATCAGGGATCTGCACAGATTCTGATCACAAAAGAGACGATGCTCAATGACGAGAGAAGATATAATGCTAAGAATACATTTGAAGAATTACTAAAACTCGGCGTGATCCCGATCGTAAATGAAAACGATACGGTATCTACAGAAGAGATCGAGTTTGGTGACAATGATACCTTATCTGCTGTCGTAACAGCGGTTGTACAAGGCGATCTATTGATCCTCCTGACAGATATTGACGGACTTTATACGGATGACCCACACAAGAATCCACTGGCTAAACTGATCCCTGAAGTACCAGTCTTAGATGAAAAGATTGGAAGAATGGCAAAAGGAGCTGTAACTAAGGTCGGAACTGGTGGAATGGAAACAAAGATCGCAGCAGCCAATATCGTAACGGATGCTGGAGCAGATATGGTGATCGTAAACAGCAATAACTTAAACAACGTCAATAAAGTTGTTGCAGGAGAAGAGATCGGAACATTATTCTTAGCACACAAACGACCAGACTTTGATTTCAAGAAATATTTAACAGAACGCCCATATTTTAAGGCATAATAAGATAAAACAATGTATTATATAGAAAGGAAATATTACAGATGAAAGAAAAAGATATTCAAAGAATTAATGAATTATACAATCTGGATAAATCCATTGGGTTAACACCAGAACAGAAAGAAGAACAGAGAAAGTTAAGACATGAATACATCCAGTCTGTTCGTGCAAACTTAAGAGCACAGCTTAATAATGTAAGTATCAAAAATGAAGATGGATCGATTACTCCATTAAAACCAAAAGGATTAAACTAGAGCAGATAAAACAGATGGAGATAGATGCAAACCGCACCGAAAAGGAGGCATTCATAATGTTAGAACAACTAGGAAAACAGGCAAAAGAAGCATCGATAATTCTTGGAAAAGCAGGGATTGAAGATAAGAATGAAGTATTAAGAGAAGCAGCCAAATGTCTGGTACAGAATCAGGAATATATCTTGAGTGAGAATTATAAAGATGTAGAGAATGCAAAAAGCAATGATATGAGCGAGGCGTTGATCGATCGTTTATCCCTGAATCCTGACCGTATCGAAGCAATGGCAGAAGGACTTCGTCAGGTAGCTGAACTACATGATCCAATTGGTTCTGTAGAACATATGCAGAAAACACCGAATGGACTTTTGATCGGTAAGAAAACAGTACCATTAGGAGTTGTCGGTATCATCTACGAATCAAGACCAAACGTAACAGCAGATGCATTTGCACTATGTTTTAAGACAGGAAATGCATGCCTTCTTCGTGGTGGAAGTGATGCGATCAATTCAAATCTTGCGATCACAAATGTGATCCAGAGTGCACTAGAATCCTGCAATATGCCAAAATACAGCATTCAGCTGCTGACAGATACAAGCCGTGAGACAGCTACGAAGATGATGCAGTTAAATGAATACTTAGATGTTCTGATCCCAAGAGGTGGTGCAGGACTCATTCAGAGTGTTGTAAAGAATTCTACAGTGCCAGTGATCGAGACAGGAACAGGAAATTGCCATGTATACGTAGATGAATTTGCTCAGAAAGACATGGCAGTTAACATCATCATCAATGCAAAGACACAGAGACTTGGAACATGTAATACATGTGAATCTTTGGTATTACATAAGAACATCTTGGAGAGTCACGGTCCAGCGATCATCGATGCTTTATTAGAAAAAGGAGTACAGGTACGTGGAGATGAGAGAGTTTGTGCTCTAAATGATCAGGTCATCCCTGCGACAGAAGAAGACTGGGGAACAGAATACTTAGATTCTATTATCTCTGTGAAAACTGTCGATAGCTTTGACGAAGCAGTGGCACATATCAATCATTACAATACGGGGCATTCGGAAGCAATTGTCACGGATTCTTACCAGAATGCACAGGAATTCTTAAATCAGATTGATGCAGCAGCCGTTTATGTTAATGCATCTACGAGATTTACCGATGGATTCGAATTTGGATTTGGAGCAGAGATCGGAATCAGTACCCAGAAGATCCATGCCAGAGGACCAATGGGATTAGATGCACTGACAACCAGCAAATTTATTATTTATGGAAATGGACAGATCCGTAAATAGAATATAAAAGCTGAAATCAACAAGTTATTTCAGGATCTTAAGAAAAACTGAAGAAAAACATAGATTTTTGTATGCAAATGCAAAGAAATTGTTAAAAAAACATTGAAAAATAAAAGAGACTATGGTATTATAAGTCTTGTGTTCAAAGGAGTTTTCATTTTATGAGAACTCTTTTTTTTCGCAATGGAAAAAAATGTAAAGAAGAAAGGAAGGCTTAAAATGGCATTGTTTACATTTAGCGGCGGTGTTCATCCGGCAGATGGTAAAGAATTTGCAAAGAATTCACCAATCACCGAGTACCTGCCAAAAGGAGATGTTGTTTTACCTTTAGGTCAGCACATCGGTGCTCCTGCACAGCCAATCGTTAGCAAGGGAGACCAGGTGTTAGTAGGCCAGAAGGTGGCAGAAGCTGGAGGATTTGTATCCGCGAATATTTTCAGCTCTGTTTCAGGAACTGTAAAGGCGATCGAGCCAAGAATGACTCCAGCCGGAGCAAAAGTTAACTCTATCGTAATTGAGAATGATGGAGAATTCAAAGAGGCTGCCTTTGAGGCAAAACCTTATGATCAGATGTCTAAAGATGATGTTTTAGCAGCAATCAAAGAAGCTGGAATCGTAGGACTTGGTGGAGCTGGATTCCCAACACATGTGAAATTAGCGCCAAAAGATCCAGATGCGATCGAATATATCATCGTAAATGGAGCTGAGTGTGAACCTTATATCACAGGTGACTACCGCATCTTAATGGAGACACCAGAACTTTTAATTGAAGGATTAAATATCGTACTTGATATGTTCCCAAAAGCAAAAGGTATCATTGGTATTGAAGATAATAAAAAAGATGCAATTGCTAAAGTAGAAGCATTAGTAAAAGGTGATGCAAGAATCAGCGTTGCTACATTAAAGACAAAATACCCACAGGGTGCAGAACGTTCTTTAATCTTCGCAACAACAGGAAGAAGCATCAACTCCAGCATGTTACCAGCAGATGCAGGATGCATCGTAGATAACGTAGCTACGATCGTAGCGATCAAAGAAGCTGTCAAAGATGGTAAACCATTATACGAACGTGTTGTGACAGTTACTGGAGATGCGATCAAGAATCCAAGCAACTTTAAAGTACGTACAGGAACAAACGTACAGGAACTGATCGAAGCAGCCGGTGGATTTAAGACACAGCCTGAGAAGATCATTTCTGGTGGACCTATGATGGGTATGGCAATGTTTACAACAGACGTACCAGCTGTCAAAACATTCTCATGCTTCTTAGCATTCACAAAAGATGAAGTTGCTGCGAACCAACCAAGCAATTGTATTCGTTGTGGAAGATGTGTAAGCGTCTGTCCACAGAAGCTGATGCCAGCAAAATTATCTGTATTAGCAGATCATAATCAGTTTGACGAGTTTGAGAAACTTTATGGAGCAGAATGCGTTGAGTGTGGATCTTGTTCATTCATCTGTCCAGCAAAACGTAACCTTGCACAGTCCATGAAGACAGGTCGTAAACAGGTATTAGCTAACCGTAGAAAGAAATAAAGGAGAGATACATATGAGCGAAACATTATATCATGTGTCAGCCAATCCTCATGTCAGAGATAATGGCTCAACACAAAAGATTATGTTAGATGTTATCATCGCATTACTACCCGCTACAATTTTTGGTATCTATATCTTTGGAGCATCTGCGGCACTGACAGTTGCAATTTCTGTTGCTACCTGTGTTGTCGTTGAGTATATTTACCAGAAACTTATGAAACAGCCAATCACTGTAGGTGACTTAAGTGCGGCATTAACCGGACTGTTGCTTGCATTAAACTTACCATCAGGAGCACCATTCTGGATGCCGATCCTTGGTGGAATCTTCGCGATCATTGTTGTAAAACAGGTATTCGGTGGATTGGGACAGAACTTTATGAACCCAGCCCTTGGTGCAAGATGTTTCTTAATGATCTCATTTGCAGCAAGAATGACAACATTTACATATGATGGTGTAACAACAGCAACACCACTTGCTGTTATGGAACAGGGAAAAAGCGTGGATGTTATGAAATCATTCTTAGGATTTGTTCCTGGAACAATTGGTGAAACATCTGCATTATTACTGATCATCGGTGGAGCATACTTAGTATTTAAGAAAGTCATCTCTCCGATCATCCCATGTGTTTACGTTGCAGTTGTAGCAATCTTTGTACTGATCTTCGGTGGTCATGGATTTGATCTATCTTACATGGCAGCACAGATCTTCAGTGGTGGATTAATGTTAGGTGCGATCTTCATGGCAACAGACTACGTAACATCTCCAATTACAAAGAACGGAAAGATCATCTATGCGATCATTCTTGGTATTTTAACTGGATTATTCCGTCTGTTCGGACCAATGGCAGAAGGTGTATCTTACTCAATCATCATTGCAAACTTATTAGTTCCACTGATCGAGAGAGTGACAGTACCAACTCCATTTGGAATCGTAAAAAAAGGAGGTAAGAGCAATGAATAAGAATCTCGTAATGGATTGTATCAAATTATGTGTGATCACATTAATTGCAGGACTCCTTTTAGGTATCGTATATAATGTAACAAAAGCACCGATCGCCGCACAGGAAGAAAAGACAAAACAGGAAGCTTACAAAGCCGTATTCAAAGATGCAGCGAAATTCGATACAGTAAAATTAGACCAGAAAGACGTAGCAGCTGTCTTAAAGAAAAATGATCTTGGACAGAATACGATTTCTGAAGTTGTAAAAGCAGTTGACAAAAACGGAAAAGAACTTGGATACGTATTCTCTGTAACAAACCCAGAAGGATACGGTGGAGATGTTTCTTTATCCGTAGGTGTCAGAGATGATGGAACAGTTAATGGTTATGAAACATTATCCATCAGCGAAACAGCTGGTCTTGGTATGAAAGCCAAAGAACCAGAATTCAAGAGTAACTTTAAAAACAAAAAAGCAGACAAATTTGAAGTTGTAAAAGATGGATCTGGTAAGAACGATGATTCGAAAGTAGATGCCATCAGTGGTGCAACGATCACTAGCCGTGCTGTCACAAGTGCAGTAAACAGCTGTGTTGCATATTCAAAGAGCCTGAAGGGAGGTAATTAAACATGAAACCAAATCCAATGGAACGATTGATTAATGGTATCGTAAAAGAAAACCCTACCTTCGTCTTAATGTTAGGTATGTGTCCTACATTAGCAGTAACAACATCTGCGATCAACGGTGCAGGAATGGGACTTTCAACAACAGCCGTATTAATGTTTTCTAACATGATCATTTCCGCATTAAGAAATGTCATCCCTGATCGTGTACGTATCCCAGGATATATCGTAGTTATCGCATCTCTGGTAACGATCGTACAGTTCTTATTACAGGGATATGTTCCAGCAGTTAACGATGCATTAGGATTATACATCCCACTGATCGTAGTAAACTGTATCATCCTTGGACGTGCAGAATCCTTTGCAGCAAAGAACGGACCGATCAACTCCTTCTTTGATGGACTTGGAATGGGACTTGGATTTACTGTAGCCTTAACAATTTTAGGAGCATTCCGTGAATTATTAGGAGCAGGTCAGATCTTCGGAATGCAGGTAATGCCATCTGCATACGAACCAATCACAATCTTTATCCTGGCACCTGGAGCATTCTTCGTACTTGCATGCTTAGTAGCGATCCAGAATAAAGTTAAGAGCAAAAAACCTAAAAAAGCCGGAGAAGCACAGAGTGGTGGATGCGGAGATTGTTCTCACTGCGGAAACAGCGCTTGCGGTTCCAGAAGCTTTTTTGATACAACTGTAGATGACAAATAAGGAGGATTAAGATGAAAAGTTTACTGTTAATTGCCATCGGTTCAGCGCTGGTAAATAACGTTGTATTAAGCCAGTTCCTTGGTTTATGTCCTTTCCTTGGAGTTTCTAAGAAAGTTGAGACAGCAGCCGGAATGGGTGCAGCCGTTCTCTTCGTTATTACTATCGCATCAGCAGTTACAAATTTAATTTATACATTTTTATTAGTACCAACAGATTTAACATACTTAAATACGATCGTATTTATCCTGGTAATCGCAGCATTAGTACAGTTCGTAGAAATGGTATTAAAGAAATCTATGCCAGCATTATATGAATCTCTGGGAGTATTCCTTCCACTGATCACAACAAACTGTGCAGTTCTTGGTACAGCATTAACAAACGTACAGAACGACTATAGTTTCATCGCCAGCGTAGTCAATGGTATCGGTATCTCTTTAGGATTCCTAATTGCTATCGTTATCCTTGCTGGTATCCGTGAAAAGATGGAATACAACAACATCCCAGAATCTTTCAAAGGAATGCCTATCACACTGTTAACAGCAGGATTAATGGCAATCGCATTCTTCGGATTCTCAGGACTTATTTAGGAGGTAAAGAAGATGAATATATCAGCAATTTTACTTGCCATGGTTGTTGTCGGAGGAACCGGTCTGCTTATCGCAATCTTACTGGGAATTGCCTCAGAGAAATTTAAAGTTCCTGTAGACGAGAAGGAAGTAGCCATCCGTGCAGAACTTCCAGGAAATAACTGTGGTGGTTGTGGATACGCAGGTTGTGATGGACTTGCAAAAGCAATCGCAAATGGAGAAGCACCAGTGAATGGCTGTCCAGTTGGTGGAGCAGCTGCAGCTGAGAAGATCAGTGCGATCATGGGTGTAGAAGCAGGAGAATTCGTGAAGAAAGTCGCATTCGTAAAATGTGCCGGAACTTGCGAAAAAGCATCTGACAAATACCGGTACTCAGGAGTTCAGAGCTGTATCGAAGCAATGAACGTACCAGGTGCAGGACCAAAAGGATGCGAATTTGGATGTATGGGATTTGGAAGCTGTGCAGCAGTATGTCCAGAAAATGCGATCTCTATCGTGAATGGAATCGCTCACATCGATGAAGAAGCATGTGTAGGATGTGGAAAATGTGCAGAAACATGTCCAAAAGCATTGATCGACCTTGTACCAGAAAATAAGAAAACAAGAGTACAGTGCAGCTCTAAAGAATTCGGTAAAAACGTTATGTCTGTATGTAAAGCAGGATGTATCGGATGTAAAGCATGTGAAAAAGTATGTAAACTTGGAGCGATCAAAGTTGAAAACAACATCGCACAGATTGATTACGATAAATGTGTAGGTTGTGGATTATGTGCAGGTAAATGTCCAAAAGGAATCATTACAGGAAAGAAATTAGTTCCTAAGAAACCAGCACCAAAGAAAGAAGCTTAATCTTTCTTTATATTATTATGATAAAGAAGCAGGAGATTCGAGAGATCAGATCTCCTGCTTTTTTCTGCTTCTATTCATGTAAAAAAAGAATACTATTATAATAGGAAGAAAAAGGATTCCTGACATGAAATTTCTCGAACTTCGGCAAAAAGATGTGATCAATTGTAATACAGGAGAATGTTTAGGCTTTGTCCTCGACCTCGAATTTGAAATCCATACGGGTAAGATCTGTTATCTGATCGTTCCCAAAACAACAAAGATGCTCATATGCGTTGGCAAGAATAAAGTTTACAAAATCCCCTACAAATGCATTGTAAGGATCGGCAGAGATACGATTCTAGTCGATATCAACGAAAAAGAATGCCTGAAATAAAAGAAAAGCTTTCTTTTCTACAGAAAAAATGATATACTTCAAGCAGTAAAAACACGGAGGTACAAGAAGATGAGATGCCCATATTGTGGGAGTGAGAATTCCAGAGTCGTAGATTCCAGACCGGCAGAAGACAACAATGCGATCCGTAGAAGAAGACAATGCGACGAATGCGGAAAACGTTTTACAACTTATGAGAAGATAGAGACAGAACCGTTGAGTGTCATCAAGAAAGACAAGACACGACAACTCTACGATCGAAACAAGATCCGGAATGGAATCGTACAATCCTGTCACAAACTTCCAGTATCCATGGGACAGATCGAAGCAGCGATCGATGAGATCGAGACAAAGATCTATAACATGGGAACAAGAGAAGTCGAAACATCCGTGATCGGAGAGATGGTCATGGACAAATTAAAGGATTTGAATGAAGTTGCATATGTAAGATTTGCAGCCATTTACCGTGAATTCAAAGATGTGAACACATTTATGAGTGAATTAAAGAAATTATTAAAATAATTACAATTGTTTTGAATAAACAAGATTGTAAAAATATTACTTTTATGATAAACTAACCATATCATTTTGAAACCAGCTTCCTTTTTGAGAAGAGAAGGAGTTGAGTACTATTTATCAGGAAGTAATCACAGGAATCGTCAGTGGAGTGAGTGGAAAGCTCATCCACGTAGAAGTAGAGATCAGAAACGGCCTGCCATATTTTACAATGGTAGGCTATCTTTCCAAAGAATCCATGGAAGCAAAAGAACGGGTCGCATCAGCACTGCGCTCCATCGGCCATCCATTACCGTCGATGAAGATTACCGTTAATTTATCCCCAGCCAATATAAGAAAGAACGGAACCGCGTTCGATTTTCCGATCGCCGTGGCCTTTTTAGGATGCCTGAATTTAATCGATGCAAGCAAGTTAGATGACATCTGTATCATGGGAGAATTAGGACTAAACGGCAAGATCAGAGGTGTAGGAAACTGTCTTCCGATCGTTTTAGAAGCAAGAAAACAAGGCATTCACAAGTTCTTTGCGGCAAGTGAAGATGAGAATTCTCTAAGAGGGATCGAAGATATTGAAGTAATATTTATGGATAGTTTACAGGATGTCCTGGACTATTTTCATGGAACATATCAGCAAAAAAGTTGTAGAAGTGCAACAACTTATCAGAAGGAAGAGTCAGAAGAAGACTTCAGTGATATCATCGGACAACAACATTTAAAAAGAGCGATGGAGATCGCAGTCACTGGAAGACATCATCTATTGGTCATTGGTTCTCCAGGTTCAGGAAAAACAATGGCAGCCAGAAGGATTCCGACCATTCTCCCACAACTATCAAAAGAAGAGAAGATGGAAGTTCAGGCAATCTATGATGCCACTGGAATTCCGCGGTATTTAGAAGATGATACCAGACCATTTCGCCAGCCACATCCAATGATCCCGAAAGCTGCATTCCTTGGAGGCGGCAAGACGCCGACGGCAGGAGAGATCACATTAGCACATCATGGCATTTTATTTCTGGACGAATTTATGGAATTTAAAACAGAATGTATCGAAGCACTCAGACAGCCATTGGAAGATGGAACGATCGATATCACCAGAAATGGGATCTACCACAAGTTTCCGGCAGACTTTCAACTGATCGCCACCATGAATCCATGTCCTTGTGGTTATGGATTGGAAGATGGGATCTGCCGATGTACTTATCATGAAAAAAAGCGTTATCTAAAGAAATTGTCCGGTCCGATCTTAGACCGTTTTGACATGGTCCTATGTCTAAGTAAAAAAGAGGCTGATACACAGAAGATACAAAAAGAGAGTCAAGAAACATCCTATCAGATCAAAGAACGCATCGAAACAACCATCCAAAGAGAAAAAAAGTTATTAAAAAACTATCAATGCAGTGATACCAGCCATTTAAGCCACATACAGTTAAACAAGCTCCTTCATTTATCCAAAGAATGCAAAGAGATTTTAGATATCGCCTATCGATCTGGCAAGATCACAAGACGAGGAATGGATAAGATTTTAAAAGTAGCACTGACGATCATGCTTATGGAAAATGAATCAGAGATCAAACCGATCCACCTGATGGAAGCCATGACCTTCAGAAATACAGGATTTATCAAAGAGGTGCTTGAATATGGAAGATAAATTATATTGGTACTGGCTATGCGGCAAAGTCCGATTGCCGATCAAGAAGCAAAAAGAATTGATGGATATCTTCATTCACCCAAAAGAACTCTATAAGATCAACCCAGAAATCTTAAAAGAACACATGACACAACTTGAATACAATCGTTTCGTCCATTCAAGAGATGAAACAGCGATCAAGAAAGGCTATGAAGCCCTACATCGTGAAAATATCCGTTTTATCATTCAAAAAGAAGCTGCGTACCCGAATCGATTGAGGAAGATCTACGATGCTCCGTATGGGATTTTTCAAAAAGGTCAGCCATATGAAGAAAAAGAACTGTCAATAGCGATCGTCGGATCAAGATATCCGACAACTTATGGATTCGAAATCTCAAAAAAGTTCGCAAAAGAGCTGGCTCAGCAAGGCGTACAGATTGTAAGTGGACTCGCAAGGGGCGTAGATGGGACGGTTCACCGTGAAATAATCGACAAAAAAGGACAGGCTGTTGGGGTTTTAGGATGTGGGATCGATCTCATTTACCCAAAAGAAAATTTTCAGTTATTTTATGACATGTATGCGAATCAGACAGTTATTTCTGAGTACCCGCCAGGCAGTGAACCGCTCAAATGGCATTTTCCAGAAAGGAACCGAATCATCAGTGGATTAAGTGATGGAATCCTCGTCACAGAAGCCAGAGCAAGGAGCGGATCGCTGATCACGGCGGATTGCGGGCTTGATCAGAACAAAGAAGTATTCGCAGTTCCTGGAATGATCACAGACAAACATTGCCAAGGATGTCATGGATTGATCAAACAAGGAGCAAAATTAGTTGAAAATGTCGACGATATTTTAACAGAATTTTCAGAATTCACGGGATTTTCACGAAAATTTCCAAAGCATAGTGCAAAATCTCTTGCAAAGGCAGAAAAAAGGGTGTATGATATGTTGAGTTTGAAACCGAAATATATTGATGAGATCTTAAGTACATCCCAAGATGCTTATGAAGAAGTGATCCAAGCTTTATTTCAATTAGAAGCGAAAGGATATATCAAACAGATTCATCAGAACTTATATATCAAAAAAATGTAAACAAGGGGTAATACTATATGCCAAAATATCTAGTTATCGTCGAATCACCGGCGAAAGCCAAAACAATCAAAAAGTTCCTGGGCAGGAATTACGAAGTGATCGCGTCCAACGGGCATGTTCGCGATCTGCCAAAGAGTACCTTAGGAATAGATATCGAGAATGACTTTGAACCAAAGTACATTACGATCCGTGGGAAGGGTGAAGTATTAGCAACTCTTCGCAAAGCGGTAAAAAAAGCAGACAAAGTATACCTCGCGACTGACCCGGACCGTGAAGGAGAAGCCATTTCATGGCATTTATATTACGCATTAAAACTGGAGAACAAAAACTACAGCCGAATCACATTTAATGAGATCACAAAAACAGCTGTTAAAGACTCCATTAAACATGCAAGAGACATCGATATGAACTTAGTCGATGCACAGCAGGCAAGACGTGTTCTGGACCGAATCGTAGGATACCAGATCAGTCCGATCCTCTGGGCAAAGATCAAACGAGGGTTAAGTGCTGGACGAGTTCAGTCCGTAGCCCTACGCCTGATCTGTGACAGAGAAGAAGAGATCAACTTGTTTATTCCACAGGAATACTGGTCCTTAGAAGCCTTATTAGATGTTAAAGGAAGCAAAAAGCCATTAGAAGCCAAACTGATTGGCAATAAAGAACAGAAGATCGAGATCCACAGCGAAGAAGAGATGAATGAGATCTTATCCTATTTAAAAGGAAAAGAATTCACCGTCGAAGGAGTGAAAGTCACAGAACGATTAAAGAAGAGCCCACTTCCATTTACGACAAGTACTCTTCAGCAGGATGCATCCAGCAAGTTAAACTTCGCACCACAGAAAACGATGCGTATCGCACAGCAGTTATATGAAGGTGTTAATATCAAAGGACAGGGAACCGTTGGTCTGATCACATACTTACGTACAGATTCCACACGTATCTCTATAGAAGCCGATGCCGCAGCGAAAGAATATATCAAAGAAGCTTATGGAGCCGAGTTCGTTGGAGCAGGAACTGTCGCCAAGAAAGACGACAAGAAAGTACAGGATGCACATGAAGCCATCCGACCAACCTACATGACGAACTCACCTGCAAGCATTAAAGACGAACTATCAAGAGATCAGTTCCGTTTATACCAGCTGATCTGGAACCGTTTCATGGCAAGCCGTATGGCACCAGCCAAATACGAGAATACATCCGTAAAGATCGCTGCCGGAGATTATCGTTTTAATGCATCCGCAAGCAAGATCGCTTTCGATGGATTCCTATCCGTATATAACATTAACAACGAGAAATCCGAAGGAAATGTAATGTTAAAATCCATCGATGAAGATACCAAACTTACATTGAATGATTTAGAACCAAAACAGCATTTTACACAGCCACCAGCTCATTACACAGAAGCATCCTTAGTTAAGACGCTAGAAGAGTTTGGGATCGGACGTCCAAGTACTTACGCACCAACGATCTCAACGATCACAGCAAGACGTTACGTTGTGAAAGAAAAGAAGAACTTATACGTCACAGAGCTTGGAGAAGCAGTCAACAATATGATGAAGAAAGCATTTGCAAGTATCGTTGATGTGAACTTCACAGCGATGATGGAAGGTCTGCTTGATATGGTAGAAGAAGGTAAAGTCCATTGGAAATCTGTCATTGAAAACTTCTATCCAGACTTTGAGATTGCAGTAAAAAATGCAGAAAAAGAATTAGAGAAGGTCAAGATCGAAGACGAAGTCACAGACGTTGTCTGCGATGAATGTGGAAGAAATATGGTCGTGAAGTACGGACCATACGGGAAATTCCTTGCATGTCCTGGATTCCCAGAATGCAGAAATACAAAACCACATTTTGAAAAAGTCGGAATCCCATGCCCAATGTGCGGCGGAGAAGTTGTCTTAAAGAAAACGAAAAAAGGAAGAAAATATTACGGATGTGAAAATAATCCGGAATGTGAATTTATGTCATGGCAGAAACCATCCACAGTCAAATGTGAAAAATGCGGAAGCTATATGATCGAAAAAGGTAAGAAGCTTGTATGCTCTAACAAGGAATGTGGATTCGTATGCAGCATGCCAGAAGATGCAAAAGAGAAAGAGACATCCGGGGAGTCAGTGTCAAAATAAGGAGAAAAATATAGATGAGTAGTATACAATTACTAGATAAAACAAGAAAGATCAATAAATTACTTCATAATAACAATTCACAGAAAGTTGTATTTAACGATATCTGTAAAGTCCTGACAGAAGTAATGAATTCAAACGTCCTTGTCATCAGCAAAAAAGGAAAGATCTTAGGTAAAAATGAAGCAGAACACATCGAAGTGCTTCATCAGCTGATCTCAGGAAATGTTAAAGATTATGTTGATTTTTCACTAAATGAAAGACTATTAACGATTCTTTCCACCAATGAAAATGTCAGCCTTTCCACACTGGGATTTGAGTCAGACGTTGATGATTACTATGCGATCATCGCACCGATCGATATCGCAGGAGAGAGATTCGGAACATTATTTATGTACCGCCAGAGAGAAAATTATTCCATTGATGATATTATCTTAGCGGAATATGGAACAACCGTTGTCGGACTTGAAATGTTAAGATCTGTAAGCGAAGAAGTGGAACAGGAACGAAGAAAGAAAGGAATCGTTGATTCCGCGATCAGTACATTATCCTTCACAGAACACAAAGCAGTGATCCATATCTTAGAAGAATTAGAAGGCAATGAAGGAGTCTTAGTTGCAAGTAAGATCGCAGATAGATTCGGGATCACAAGATCTGTTGTCGTAAACGCACTAAGGAAACTAGAAAGTGCCGGAGTTGTTGAGACAAGATCCTCTGGTATGAAGGGAACATATATTAAAGTAGTGAATGACTTTATATTTGACGAGATCACAAAGCTTGATTAATTCTTTTAGAATTAAAGAAAAAGTTCTTGCAAAGAAGGACAAGGTTTGATATACTGTCATAGGTAAAAATAAACACGCTATTGGAATTCTGGTAAGTGCCCAAGAGGTTTGTCAGAACGATGAAAATAGCGGAAGCAAAAACTAAAGGAGATTTAAAATGAGCGTTATTTCAATGAAACAGTTACTTGAAGCAGGTGTACATTTCGGACATCAGACAAGAAGATGGAACCCTAAAATGGCACCATACATCTACACAGAGCGTAATGGTATCCATATCATCGACTTACAGAAATCTGTAGGAATGGTTGACGATGCTTACAACGCAGTAAAAGATTGTGTAGCACAGGGTGGAAAGATTCTGTTCGTAGGAACAAAGAAACAGGCTCAGGATTCTATTCAGGCTGAAGCAGAACGTTGCGGAATGTTCTACGTAAACCAGAGATGGTTAGGTGGAATGATGACTAACTTCAAGACAATCGAATCTAGAATCGCTAGACTGAAAAAGATCAAAGAGATGGAAGAAGACGGAACATTTGACGTACTTCCAAAGAGAGAAGTTTTAGAACTTAACAAAGAAAAAGACAAATTACAGAAGAACTTAGGTGGAATCGAAGAAATGGGTGGACTTCCAGACATGATCTTCGTTGTAGACCCTAAGAAAGAAAGCATCTGTGTACAGGAAGCACATACTTTAGGAATTCCTCTTGTTGGAATCGCAGATACAAACAGCGATCCTGAAGAATTAGATTATATCATCCCAGGAAACGATGATGCGATCCGTGCAGTAAAACTGATCACATCTGCTATGGCTGATGCAGTTATCGAAGCAAACCAGGGAATCGATGCAGACTCTGAAGAAGTTGCAGAAGACGCTGAATAATTTATTCACACTTTCAATTTAGGAGGAAAAAGAATCATGGCTATCACAGCAGCAATGGTAAAAGAATTAAGAGAAATGACTGGTGCCGGAATGATGGATTGTAAGAAAGCTCTTACAAACACAGACGGAGACATGGACGCAGCAGTTGAATTTTTAAGAGAAAACGGTCTTGCAAAAGCAGCAAAGAAAGCTGGACGTATCGCAGCTGAAGGACTTGTTGCAGTAGCAGTATCTGAAGATGCAAAAGAAGCAGCAATCGTTGAAGTTAACTCTGAAACAGACTTCGTAGCTAAGAATGATACATTCAGAACATATGTAGCAGAAGTAGCTGATCAGGCTCTTACAACAAAAGCAGCTGATATCGAAGGATTCTTAGCAGAAGAATCTAAAGCAGAAGCTGGAAAAACTGTAAAAGAAGCATTAGATGGTAAGATCGCCGTTATCGGAGAAAACTTAAACATCCGTAGATTCGCTAAAGTATCTGCAGCAGACGGATTTGTTGCATCTTACATCCACGCTGGTGGTAAGATCGGTGTATTAGTAGAAGTTGCTACAGACGTAGTTAACGACGAGATCAAAGAGATGGCTAAAAACGTAGCAATGCAGGTTGCAGCTATTTCTCCAAAATACACAAGCAGAGATGAAGTTTCTAAAGATTACATCGAGCATGAAACAGAAATCTTAAAAGTTCAGGCTATGAACGAAAACCCAGACAAACCAGAAAACATCATCGAAAAGATGATCGTTGGACGTCTGAACAAAGAATTAAAAGAAGTATGTCTGTTAGATCAGGCTTATGTTAAAGCTGAAGACGGAAAACAGGCAGTTGGAAAATACGTAGAACAGGTTGCTAAAGCAAACGGAGCTAATGTTACAATCAAAGGATTCGTTCGTTTTGAAACTGGTGAAGGTATTGAAAAGAAAGAAGAAGACTTTGCGGCTGAGGTTGCTGCTCAGTTGAAATAAACCTTTTGAGCAAAATCTTTTGCAAACTTTCATAGAGAACCGTATAAAATGGAGTTTTTTCGCGACTAAAATAAGTTTGTTGAAGAAATTATAGAAACTTCAAAAGTATCGTAATTTATCGCTATATATCGTAGCTTATTAAATGGTGAAGAATTAAATCTTCATCTAAATTTCAACAAAATTTTATATTGTACAAACGCAAACTAGAACACAAACTTCAACAGAATTAAAGTGAAGTTTGTTGAAGAAAGTTTGTATTCATAATAGTCATCTTGGGTTCTGACACTAAGGCACATATCAATAAGATATGTGCCTTTTTTAGTACCTAAATTTTGGGCTGTGCTATCGGCCATATACGGGCATCCCCTCTGGTCAAGGGATTCAATCATAATTATTTATTTTATTTATAATTATTTTAATTTATTTATACGATCCATACTCATAATAGATGAGTATTTTAATCCCCATATGATTGAATTCCCTGACCTTTTTCAAATATGTTAGTAATTATAAATTAAATAAATATAAAAGGAGAATCACTATGAAAGAGAGAACAATCGCAATTGTAAACCAGAAAGGCGGAGTTGCTAAAACGACGACAACATTAAATTTGGGGGCAGAATTGGCAAAGGCAGGAAATAAGGTTTTACTAGTTGATTTTGATCCGCAGTCATCATTGACTATTGCATTAGGGCAATTTGATGAAAATATTCCATCGATTGCAGATTTGATGCAGTTAGAAATTGAGGATAGAGACTTACTAAATAAAGAAGATATTATGATTAATATATATGGAATGGATTTGCTCCCTGGAAGTATTGTGTTGGCTTCTACGGAGCTTTTTCTAATTAACGCCACTTGTAGAGAACAGATTTTAAAAACTGTATTAGCAAAATATAAGAAAGACTATGATTATATTCTAATTGATTGTGGGCCATCACTTGGAATGTTAACAATTAATGCATTAACTGCCGCGGATAGTGTGATTATTCCAGTAGAAGCAGAATATTTGTCCGCGAAAGGTATGGAATTATTATTAAGATCAGTAGCAATGACGAAACGAAAATTGAATCCTAGTCTAAAAATAGATGGAATTTTGATTACTAGAGTAGATAAGAGAAACAACTTATCTGGACAGATTATCAAGATGGTTAGAGATGCTTATGAAAGTTTAAATATATTTGATAGTCAGATTCCAGAAAGAATTGCAGTGGGGAAATCGCTCAGTAAGCATGAGTTGGTTGCAGGGTTTGAAAAAAATTCAGATGCAGCCATTGCATATAAGAAATTGGCTCAGGAGGTATTAGCAAAATGACAGAAATGACAGAAAGATTAAAACCATTAGGAGAAATGTTTGGATTACCGCAAGATTTTAATGAAGATACAAAAGATAAGGTGACTGAATTAAAAATCAGTCACCTCAAAGATTATCATAAAGGAAATTTAGGAGAAAACAGATATTCGAAACAGGATTTAGAAGATCTTGTAGAATCTGTAAAAATCAATGGAATCATTCAGCCTTTAGTTGTTCGTCCACTTAATGAAAATGATGAATATGAAATTATCCTGGGACACCATCGAAGAGATGCGGCATTACTGGCAGGATTGAATACAGTACCATGTTTGATCAATGATGATTTGGATGATGATACAGCAGAGTTGTTATTTATGGATTCAAATTTGCAACATGGATTCGAAAAAATGAAACAATCTGAAAAAGCTGAATTGATCTATCGGAGGAATGAGGTTTTAAAACGACAGGGAAGAAGGACAGATTTAAATCCAGATGATCTTACCAAGAGTGTAGATGAAGAATTTAACTTAAGTCGAAGTTCTATTCAGCGATATTTAAGAATTTATCAATTAACTGATAAATTAAAAGAGGCATTAGATAATGGGAAGATTGGAGTAAAGGTAGCCGTGGATCTTTCATTTATTTCTACTATTTATCAGGATCTAATTGCAGATTATATAAAAGAAAATGATGTAAAAATTGATAAGAAAATGTCTGAAAAAATCAAGACGGTGTCAGAAAGACAACATCTAAATGATAAAACATTGTTTGAAATCTTAAATGGAAAAATTTCTGAAGAAGTAAAGGTAAAGCCGAAAAAAACTTCAATTAAAGTAAGTAAAAAGGTATTAAACAAATATTTTAAACCAGAACAGAAACAAGATGAAATAGATAAGATTATTGAGAAAGCATTGGAAATGTATTATCAGAATTGAACTGAGGGATAAAATGAGAAGAAGAGTAATGACAATAGCAATGGCTACGTTTTTTGCCGGAATGATGGCTTTTTGTGATGTAGATATAATTGCTGCAGAAGAGAATGTTGTGACAGAAGCAACAACAGAAACAGCTATAATATCAACAACAGAAGAAGTAACAACAGAACAGAATCAATCAGAATTAAAAAATAACACAACGAAGGTAGAAAATAAGGTAACAATTTCAAAGAAACATAAAAAAGATAAAACTTCAAGCAGAAGGAAAAGACCAAAATCAAAAGAAAGATATAAGAAAAAAAAGATTGCTGAAAAAAACGTTGATTCCAAAAATGAAATCATAAAAAAACAAAAAAATCAAAAAGAATATATAGGAGATTATATATATTTTAATCAAACAGATTCTATTTGGAATAACAATAATTTGTCATTACGATCAGCAGGCTGTGGACCGACAGCGGTTGCAGTCTGTATTTCTAATTTAACACATAAGTTTGTAAGTCCAGTGACTGTTGCAGGATGGGCTAAAAAGGAAGGATATTATTCTTCTTCCGGTTCACTGCATAGTGCGATTCCTGCGATGGCAAGTCATTGGAATTTGCAATGCAGAGGACTCTATAAAAATGAAAAAGAGATTGAAAGAGCTTTAAGATCCGGGCATATGGTTGTGGGATTGATGGGACCAGGATATTTTACAAATGGTGGCCATTTTATATCATTATTAACAATAAATAAAAAAGGTATGGTTGAAGTGGCAGATGTTGGAAGTAGGGTAAGATCACAAAAAACATATGATCTTGCTTTTATTATACAGAATTCTAAAATAGCAGATGCAGGTGGACCTTTTTGGGAAATTTGGAGCAATAAAACAGACGGTAATAACCATAAAAAGCAGAAAAGGAAGAATAAAGTTCATAACAAAGTAATAAAACAAAGTGATGATCAGAAGAAAAATAAAGAAGAGATTATTCGTAAATTTTATTTGAATTTGCAGATTGATCTGACAGACTTCGAAAAAGAAATTCCAATGGACGAATTATTAATAGGAATTAAGAGTCAGGGGATTCAGGATCATAAAAGTAAAATAAATGATCACTTAAAGGAACTTGGCAGTCAATTGAATGATGAAAAAATTGTTCAGGTAAGCGAAACATATAGTTTTGGAATGGATGCAATGCAGTTACATAAAGAAAGAACTTATTTTGCAGTTCCTACCTATTTAGAAAATATTACGAGGATAAATTAATATGGATAAAAAAGAAGATAAGTTTTTAGAAGAATTTTTGTCGAAATGGATAATAATTTGTATTAATGGACCTATAATATACATCCTGTTGAAATTGTTATACTGTATTTTTGACAGAATAATAATAAAGAATCTGGTGGTTAGCTTTCAACCAGTACTGTTATTTATAGGATGCCTAGTTGTTGGAAAGTGCATTATATTTTCTTTTGTTCCCCAAATCGTAGGATTTATTATGAAAACTGATTACAAAGAGAATGAACATAAAAGAGAGGTGAAAGATATGTTGAAAATTTCAGATTATACAAATACTGTACGAGAAGAAATTGAAGGATCATCAGGATTAAGAAAAATGATCCAAAGAAATCTTGATAAGATGAATGAAGTGATAGGAGATATTGATATGTCAGAAAAGCAGAAAAAAACATGGTTGTGGTTGGCAGGATATGAAGAAAGTACAATAGATAACATTCTTGATGTTATAAAACAGAAAAGAAGATGATGATGTGCTATTCAAAAATAAATTTTTGCATAATAAAAAATATATGATATAATATTTAAGAGGTGATGGAGATGCAAAATCGAGAAATGATAATGCATAAAGTCGGTAAATGCTTTATGATAATTGGAATAGCTGGACTTTTAAGTCTCTTATTTATTGAGTGGAGTCGATGGAACTTAGTACCGTTGGCAGAAAAAATAAACTTAGTGGCAGTAAGTGAAAATTATCATGAATTTCATACGGAATTTATAGAAGTTGGAATAGCAACATTTAGTATTTTTGCATTATTTGCTGCACCATCGCTTGTTAGATGGGACAATAGATCAGTAATTAATGTCTCATTACTACTTTTGGCAATAATTGCTGATGTGGCAGGAATTATTGCTGTTATTACAAGAGGTGAAATATTTGAAAACTATGTTATTGTTATAGTATTATCAATGTGCATTTATGTAAAAAATATCTTAGAAATGATACAAAAGTTGTATCATTGGATTACAACGGAATCAGAAGAGAATCATTATGACATTGTCAAAATGACATTTATCTGGACAATTATAGCATTTATAATAGGAAAGATTTGGTAGAAAAATGAAAGTTTGGGCAATTTAAATAAATTTTTAGAGGAGGATATGTATGAGAAGAGTAAAAAAATCAGTTGTAGTAGTTACAATGATGTTATTTTCAATGATGTTATTTTCAATGACGAACGTGCATGCAGCGAATAAAAAACTAAAAGTTAACAAAGTATATACTACAACAAAAAAGATTAAAGGAAAAACAAAGAAAAAATACTTAGTTAAGGTAAAAATTGGAGAGAAAATTTACAAGAAAAAAGCCAGCAAAAAAGGAAACTTTACGATCACGATTCCAAAGCAGAAGGCAGGTAAGAAGCTGACCGTAAAAGCATACAGAAAGAAAAATAAGAAATGGAAATTGTATGCGAAAAAGACGATCACTGTGAAGAGGAAAACAGCGAAAACGACTGCGACGAATAAGAGGAAATATCCTGGCAAGGAAGATCCGATTGATCTGGAACAGGTTAATAAGGATATTGCGACTGGAAAGAAAATGTTTAAAGGAGAGACTGCTTTAGGCCCTGGGCATTATTATTATACAATTAATTATGCAGGCATTAAGGGAACTGCAAAGATTGGCTATGTAAATGACTATATTAATGTTCACACAGATGGTGAGTATGTAACACTGAAACCGCTAAATGGAGCTACATTATATTATACGGTTGCGGGGGCTTCTGAAAAGGCAATGTCTCAGTTGGAAGAACCTACATTTGCTTCAGAGCAATTAAAACCTGGACAAAAAGTAGTTTTTAGTTGTTATGATTTTAATAGAAAAACGGTAAATCATGGTGGATTGTATTTAAAAGTTAAAGCGTATAAAAATGGTAAACTTATAGCGGTATCCTATGATGATCATTATATGATTTATATGCCACCTGGTTATCATTATTAACTGGACGATTATAGCATTTATAATAGGAAAGATTTGGTAGAAAAATGAAAGTTTGGGCAATTTAAATAAATTTTTAGAGGAGGATATGTATGAGAAGAGTAAAAAAATCAGTTGTAGTAGTTACAATGATGTTATTTTCAATGATGTTATTTTCAATGACGAACGTGCATGCAGCGAATAAAAAACTAAAAGTTAACAAAGTATATACTACAACAAAAAAGATTAAAGGAAAAACAAAGAAAAAATACTTAGTTAAGGTAAAAATTGGAAAGAAGATTTATAAGAAAAAAGCATCTTCTAAAGGAAACTTTACGATTCCTATTCCAAAGCAGAAAGTCGGTAAGAAACTGACCGTTAAAGCTTACAGAAAGAAAAACAAGAAATGGAAATTGTATGCGAAAAAGACGATCACTGTGAAGAAAAAAACAGTAAAAGCGGCTACAAAGAGTAAATATCCTGGCAAGGAAGATGCAATAGATTTTGAGCAAGTAAAAAAGGATCTTGCAATTGGGAAAGAAATTCACAAAGCTGATCTTGGAATCGGAAAGGGGAAATATTATTATTCAGTGAACTATGGAAGCTGTAAAGGATCAGCCAGAGTTGGATATGTGGATGATTATATCTATGTTGATACAGACGGTGAGTTTGTAACACTGAAACCACTAAATGGAGCTACATTATATTATACAGTTGCAGGTGCATCTGAAAAACCCATGACTCAATTAGAAGAGCCAACATTTGATTCAGAGCAATTAAAACCTGGACAAAAAGTGGTTTTTTATTGCGGTGATTTTAATAAAAATGGAAGAAGGGGAGATTTATATTTAAAAGTTAAAGCGTATAAAAATGGTAAACTTATAGCAGTATCATATGATTTCCATTATATGATTCGTTTAATAGCATTACATTAAGAGCGGTGATTTTTTCATGGCTCTTTTTTATTTAGAAAAATAAGGAGAGAATGAAATACAAAAGTAAATATAGAGGACCTCCTGAAGGAGCATCAAGAACACCATGAATCTGATGGTGTTTTTATTTGTAAATTTTTCATGAAAAAGGAGACAAGTTATGAAGAAAAAAAGATTTAAGAAAATCTGTCATCAGATTGCAGCAGTTGCAATGGCAATTCTAATGATACCAAATACAGATGTCTTTGCTCAAATAGCAGTAGATGGAGCAAAAGCAATTGTTGGAAGTAGTTGGAAAAACGGCAAAGACAAAAAATACTCTTCTTTTGATGACAGCAAAGCAATAATAGTCGAGGCATCTTACGGATTCCGTCTGTATAAGACGAAGAATTCCAAGTTTACCGTAGAAGAAGGAAAAAGCTGCAAATATCCAACAAGCTATAATGGATTAGATCTGAATATTCAGGATTTCCAGAAAGAGTATCTTTGGTTCAAAACATCTGAAAATTCAGTAGATAAGATCAAAGTTAAAGTTTCAAACATGCAGATCTATCAATGTAATGACGATGGAAGCAATGGTCACTGGGTAAAAGTCGATATGGTACGAACTGTGACAGGTATTGAAAAATACAAAGGACAGGATGGATATATTGCTTTAGGTGAAAACTTAACAAATACAGTTTACGTAGGGCTGAAAGAAGTTAAGACAACGAGTACATTCTATAAAGCAGGTACAAATACAAAAGTCTCACTCAAATCCAACGTAACATTAAAGGATATTGACTCAAAACAGTATATCGGAATAAAAGCAAACAAAGTAGATGGTCAGTACGTATCTTTCAATACGAAATTAAGCTATAAAGAAGATAATGGAACATATATCTATTATGCAGACTATGACGATGATTATGATAGTCAGGACTTTACATGTGCTGCGTTTACCTTCCAGGGAGATTCGTTTGAATATACCTTTGGACGTAATCTTGCAGAACCGACAAGACGAGATCAGTTTGTAGGTTCTGGCCAGAACATGACCAGATTTAAAACCGTGCCGCCAACAAAGACTGTGACAGACAATAATGAAACACAGGTAACAAGTAATACAGTGGAGCACTTCGGACAGGACTGGACATATAACGTGGAACAGGTAATCCCAGCAGGAATCCCAGAGGCACATCGTTATTCCAAGTTTGCATTTGAAGATCAGATCGAATCCTGCATGAAGATCAACTCCGTAAAGGTAGTTGCAAGCAAGATGGAATCCACAAAAGATGCAACCAGCTGGTTCGATATTAAAACAGATGGCAATAAAGTAACAGCAACATTGAAAGATCCAAAAGGAAATGACAGTTTCTATAAATATGGGATCTACACATTAAAGATCAATGTATCATTAAATATTCCAGAAAATGCAACAGAAGAACAAATGACTGCATTGAGAGAACAGTGGAAACAGCATGGGCATTATAACGAAACAGACAATATTGTAACTGAGACAAACAAAGCAAAGACAAATGTTGATGGAGATGTTAAGGATACAAATCAGGTAACAACGAAAATAGAAGGTCCTGAAAAGACAGTTAGTGATTCTGATGAAACGAATGTAAAGAAAAATACAGTTCGTTCATTAGCCGATGACTGGACATATTCAATTACACAGAAGATTGCAAAAAATGCAGATGAAAAGTATGCAAGTTTTGCGTTCAAAGATAGCATTGAGCAATGTATGAAGATTAATTCAGTAAAAGTAAAAGCTGATAATGGAAAAGATGTAACAAGTTGGTTTGATGTATCAACGGTAGGAAACGAAGTAAAAGCAACTTTAAAAAATCCAGGATCAAATGATGAATTTTACAAAAACAATTCTTATACAATGGAGATCAATGTGAAGATGGATGTTCCTGAGAATGCGACAGAAGAGCAATTAAAAAGCTTGAGAGATCGTTGGAAAGAACATGGACATTACACTGAAGATCAAAAAATTGTAAAAGAATATAATACGGCATATGTTGAGGTAAATGGACAGAATGTTATAACAAATAAGCCAGAAACAGAAGTTCAGCTTTCTACAAATGAAAAAAATGAACCAGGATTAGCAATTAAGAAAAGTGTCAATCGTTATGAGCATCAGGTAAACGATGTAGTTCATTACACGGTAAAAGTGTCAAATACAAATGAAAAGGCAGATACAGCGTATTTTATAATTAAAGATACAAGTTTACCAGATAGTATGGCATTTGATTTTTCAAGTGTGAAAGTTAGTGGAATTGATGAGAAAGATTATACGATTGAACAGTCTGGAAATGGCTGGATATTGAAGTCTAAAGGTGATTATGCACTTCCATATGGAAAGACAATCACAGTTGAATATGATGCAAAAGCATTAGTTGCATCAAATGGAACCGTCGTTGATAATACAGCAATTACAACTGCAGCTGGTATTCCAGAGATGAAAGATCAGCAGCAGGTATATATTAATAGTCCGAAATTACAGGTTATCAAAAAAGCACCAGGTACAAAATACAAAGTTGGTGATACCGTAGGATATAATGTTACGATTACAAATATAAATGCAGGAACATTTATGAGAGATATTGTATTAAAAGATCTGGTGAAAACAGAAGGGTTGGAAATTAAAGAAGGTTCCGTAGCAGTATTAGTTGGTGGAAAAAATGTAACATCAAATTTAGATATTAGTTATGAAAATGATGGAACAGGATTTACAATCAAAACACCATATAACTTAAAGAACAGTGACATTCCATGTATCGGTATTACACCTTATAAAGACATGGATCACTGGACAGATAAGATTGTCGTTACCTATGATGCAACGATCACGGATAAAGCTGCATTAGCAACGGATCTGGAAAATGTATTTACTGCTCCAGCAACACCAAATACAAATGGGGATACGATTAAAGACGATGATACAATCCCATCTGGTGGCGGTGAGGATACAGAAGATATTAAGATGAAAGCTCCAGCTTTGGAGATTACAAAGAAGTCAAATAAATCTCAGTATGCGATCGGAGAAGTAGCAACATATACATTAACAGTTAAACAAACAAAAGAAAATCTGACAGCAAATAATGTTGTGATCACTGACAAATTTGCACAGGAAGATGGTATGACTTATGATGCAGACAGTATGGAAGTTAAGCTGAATAAAGAAGATATCACGAAAGATTGTAAGATTACAGTTGAAGGAAATAACTTCAAAATTGAGACTGGAAAAAATATATCTGATGAAGACAAACTGGAAGTAAGCTATAAAGTTTCATTCAGTAAAACTGGAGAATATACAAACACAGCCGTTTCCACAAGTGATAATACAAATGAAGATCAGGCAACAAACGTCATTGAAGTAACAAATGTAACTCCAGAATTGTCAATCAATAAGACATCAGATAAGACAGAATATGCCGTTGGAAATACAGGAATTTACACATTGACTGTGAAACAGACAAAAGCAGATGCAACAGCCAAAAACGTAACAGTAAAGGATCAATTTGTACAAGAAGATGGAATTACGATCGATGCAGAAAGTATGAATGTATCTTTAAATGGTACAGACATCACAAAAGATTGCAAGATCGTGACAAATCAGAATAACTTTACAATTGAAACAGGAAAAGATCTAAGTAGTAAGGATGAACTGTTGGTATCCTATAATGTAACGTACACGAAGGAAGGAATATATAAAAATACAGCAACTACACAGGCAGATAACGCAGATCCAAAAGATGATAATAATTCTGTTACAGTGGTAGATCAAGACGTTACGATGACGAAAGATGCAGATAAGAAAGAATATAAAGTAGGGGACATGGTAAAATATAACGTGTCTGTATCTTTAAAGAAAGAAAATTCTGTATCAAAGGATGTCGTAATTAATGATACGATTCCGGAAGGTCTTGCCCTTCAAAGTGAAAGTGTAAAAGTGAATGGGATAACTGATTACACGATCAATACAGATGGAAACAAGTTAGAAGTTAAAATTCCGGAATTAAAATATGGTGAGAAAGTTGAGGTGAATTATCAGGCAAAAGTATTAAAGAGTGCATTAGGCAAAACATTGGTGAACAAAGCGACTGTTAATGGTTCAGGAATTCATCCAGGACAGGCAGAAGTATCTGTAAAAGTACCAAAGACAGAAAAAACACCAACAAGTACTAATGGAAGTGGTAGTCAGACGACAACTGTAAAAACAGGAGATGACTTTAATGCAATTCCTTATGTTGCAGGTATTGCACTTGGGGCTGTCGCAGGAGTTGTGATTTATCTAAAAAGAAGAAAACTGAAGAAATAAAGGATACTTTTATATACCACAAATGTAAAAGATATCACGCATAAGAAACGTAAAGTAAATAATAGCTGTCAAAAGAGGTTGTAGTTTTATCTACAGCCTCTTTTGAAATTATAAGGAAGGAATTAAATGAGTCATATTGATGATACCAGTCAATTAACAAGGAAATTATTGTTGTATATGGATTTAGGATTAGCTAACAATGAAATTCAGCTGATTGCAGAAGCTGCAAAATACCACGATATAGGGAAAATATATATTCCGGATCATATTTTATACAAACCTGGAGAGCTGACAAAGGAAGAATATAAAATAGTACAACAACATACAGTAATTGGACACGATATGATCATGAATTCTAACTTGAACAGAGAATTGAAAAAGTATGCTGCTGAGATCGCTTTACACCATCATGAACGAATTGATGGATCAGGATATCCAGATAATCTTTTAGGAAAAGAAATAAAAGATTGGATTCAGGTAGTAGCTTTAGCAGATGTTTATACAGCACTTCGAAGTAAAAGAGTATATAAGCCGGCGTATTCGAAAGAAAAAGCAGTGCAGATCATATTAGATGGCGGCTGTGGAGAATTTTCCAAAGAATATTTAACGAAATTTCAAGAGTATTTGACAAAAAGAGTATTTTAGAAATTAGAAAAGTGCAGAAATAATTCTGTGCTTTTTTGATTTCTAAAATTTAAAGGAAGGAGAAGCATATATATGAGAAGACAAAGATTTTCTAGGGAACAGATTGCAGAAGCTGATCAAAGAGACATTCTTGGAGTTGCCAGAGAATTAAATTTGAAATTAGAAAAAAGAAAAAATACATATAAAGTACCTGGATATGGTGGTTTGTATATTACACCTATGAAGAATGCATTTCACTGTTTTTCTGCAGATATGAGCAGAGAGAATAATTGTGGTGGTGGGCCAATTCAGTTAGTGATGTTTATTCATCAGTGTACATTCATTGAATCAGTGTCATATCTTTTAGGTATCAAAGGATTGGATACATATAAAAGAGAACCTGTAGAAGAAAAAGAAATAGAATTTTCTTTACCAGAGCGATCAGATAACTTTCAGCATATTTATGCATATCTTATTAAAACAAGAAAGATTGATCGATGGGTAGTTGATCAGTTCATAAAAGAAAAAATGCTATATGAAAATAAATACCATAGTTGCGTATTTGTTGGATACGATTATGATGGAAATCCAAGACATGCGGCAATCAGGGGAACCATGACAAGTAAAGCATTTAAAGGAGAAACACGAGGAAGTGATAAAAGATTTGCATTTCATCGATCTGGTGAAAACAAGATGTTACATGTGTATGAAAGTCCGATTGACATGATGAGTTATTTAACATTATATCCAGATGCAATCAAAGATCATCATGTAGCACTTTGTTGTCTTGCGGATACGTCACTGCAAGAATATGTAAAACATTATGACATTCAGAGAATATTTTTACACTTAGACAACGATGAATGGGGAAGAAATCAGACAGAAAAATTAAAAGACTTCTATGGGAAGTCATACGATATTTGGGATGAATCACCGTTTGATGGCTATAAAGATTTTAATGAACAGTTGGCAGGTAGAAAAGGATGAAGGACAGAAGAAAAACAATCCGGATAAGCAAAGAAGAGGAACAGAAATTACTGGATTCTTTGAAAGATACAGGGATGAATTTTTCGGATTATGTTAGAAAGGCGATTTCCGATCATCCTATTATTGTCGTTTCTGGTATTCAAGATTTACATCTACAGGTAGCAAGGGTAGGAAATAATCTGAACCAATTGGTTATGTTGGCCCATGAAGGAAGAATTACCAGTGTTGATCTTACCGAATGTTTTGAAATGCTGCAAATGACTTATTCAAAACTAAGTGAAATAAGTGAGGTGATAAATCATGGCGACTGTGATTCAGGCCCAGGATAAGAGTGGAAAGTATATGAAATATGATACCAAGAGTAAAATGAAATATATTCTTGACTATGTTCATGATCCTGAAAAAACCAGATCGGAATTACAGGGTGGAACCCTTCTGATGAATCCGGAAAATGCATATGATGAATTTATGCTGACAAAACAATTATGGGGGAAGGATCAGGAAGGAAAACGAATGTGTATGCACTACATACAATCGTTTAAACCTGGAGAAGTTACCCCAGAACTGGCAAAGCAGATTGCAGATGAATTTGTAAAGCAAAAAAATTTTCAAGGGTTTCAGATTTCTTATGCTGTTCATACAGATAAGGATCATATTCATACGCACTTTATACTGAATACAGTAAATGTGGAAGATGGCCATAAATGGCAGTTAGCAGACTTGAAAATTTTACGGAGAGTTTCCGATCGATTATGCAAAAAACATGGCTTATCAATCCTTCCAGAAAAAGAAGTTGCCAAAAGTAAATCTCCAGCCCAAAGGGATGCAGAGAGAAAGGGAACTAGTTGGAAGAAAGAAACACAAATGGCAGTAGATGCAGCACTAGAGGTTGCTGAGAATCATACGGAATTTTTTTGGCTAATGAATAAGCAAGGTTATCAGGTACAATGGAAGAATGAATATAAATATGTATTGTTTACAAATCCCGATGGCAAAAAAATGAGAAACCGAATCTTTGAAAATCCAGGAAATTATACAAAGGAGGCAATGCGTGAAAGATTTAGAGAAAACTATAAAAGACATAAAAATAAAGAACCAGATGAAAAATCTGAGTCATTAAGTTATCGAACAGAAACATTTTTTATTGTAAGAGATGTAGCTAATACTGCCACATCAAAAAAAGAATTTATTCAGTTGATGGAACAGAATGATTATCATGTTCAATGGAATGATGATCATAAATATATAACTTTTTGGAAAGATGGACATAAACCAGTGCGTAATCGATCATTTTATCCAAATGAAGAATATACGAAAGAGGGATTAGAAGAAAAATTTAAAAGGAATGAAGAAAGACTTAATAGAATTCGTTCAGGAAAATATGATGCTAAAAATGTTGTAGAACTACAGAAATTAGATAAGCTGTTTTTATTATTTTCAATAATAGAAGGGGATGAGGATAATGCATATCCACATCAGACGAACTTACATGAACACTCTGTAAGATCGATTGATGAGTGGAAGAGAGAACAGGCGAAAGGACATGGAATGGATTGGGAAAGATAGAGAGAAGGTGTTTAAGTGGTAAAAAAAGAAAGTAATCCGATTGTGATGTTCTTTAAAAGACGTGCAGTCAGGATTGTTGGAATTATAGGATTATCTTTTGTAATGCTTTATACAAGTGCATTTACAGCAATTTTTTTAGATAGTACATTAAAAAATCCAGAGCAGATAAAATTTGTGACTGATCCAGTTGCTATGAAGCAATGTATTTCAAATAATGAACAGATAAGAACGTTTACGATCTTCTTTTTTGTTATTTTATTATTGGGAATTATAACATTATTAGTTGGTGGCAAATCATCTTTTAAGGTTGATATGATAGAGATTACACCTGAAATTCATACACCAGTGCCTGTGGGACAGGGACAACATGGTACAGCAAAATGGTTGCCAAATGAGAAATTTGATCAGGTATTTGATTCAGATGTAATTGATTCAAAAAAATTAATGGATGGAAAAGAACATTTTTCAGCAGGTGGATTGGTACTAGGAAAAGAAGATCTTAAAAGATCAGATTTTTTTGGAAGAACTAAAGAGAAGATATATCATATTACCAAGGATTTACATGCACTTATCATAGGTGCAACAAGATCAGGAAAAACAAGAAATATTGTAATCGAAACGATTGTTGATCTTATTCTGGCAGGAGAAAATATTTTTGCAGTAGATTTGAAAGGTGAATTGAGAGACTATACAGAAGATGCCGCTAAAAGATATGGATATGAAACGATATGTATTGATTTTATTCATCCATATCAATCGGATCGAAAAAATTTTTTGGAACCAGTGATACAGGCTCTTCGCAGAAATGATATATCAAGAGCAATTGAAGAAACTTGGAGTTTGGTTAGTCAGTTAGTTGGTGAACCACCAGAAAATGGAGAAAAACTTTGGAACAGTGGTGAAGCAGCAACATTGGCGGCTTCAATTATGGCTGTTTGTTATGATAATCAAGATCATCCAGAATATCAGAATCTGACAAATGTATTTTACTTTATCACAGAAATGTGTTCTGATTATCGAGGAGCATTGCCGTTACAATTTTATATTGACTCACTTCCAGAGGAACACCCAGCGAAGATCTTGTTAGCAGCAACGAAAGTTGCAGCAATGCGAACAAGGTCTTCTTTTTATGTTTCAGCAATTATGACATTGAAATTGTTGACAATTCCAGCGATCAATCAAATGTCAAATAAGAGCGATTTTGATATTGGAAAAATGATAGAAGAAGGGAAAAAAATCATTATTTATCTATGCTTGCCAGCAAGAGATAAAACATATTTTCCATTGGCCAGTTTGGTTTTGCGTCAATTATCGGATTTGATTGATTATGCAGCAGACGAAAAATATGGAGGACGGGTTCCTGTACGATGGAATTTTGTTGATGATGAGCTTGGAAATTTCACGAAGATAACAAATATGCGACAACAGACTTCATTTGGTACTGGAAAAGGAATCAGACATTTTATGTTTATCCAGTCATATGCTCAGTTGGACGATGTGTATGGAGAAAAAGTTTCACAGATTATTCAGGATAATGCTGATATAAAGATATATCTTCGAAGTTCAAATTCGACTACAAAGAAGAAAATATCTGAAGATTTAGGAAACTATACAACACGTTCTTATTCAAAAAGCAATAATACTCCGTCAGGTACATTTAGAAATGGTGGAAGTGATGGGGAAAGTTCTAATTTAATGGGACGACCATTACTGTATCCGGATGAGGTCGGCAAGCTGCAAAGGCCATATTCTTTGGTTATGTCAGATTCTGATCCGGCGATTATGTATGCCCCAGATTTATCACAATATGCGATGAATGAATTTTTAGGTATGGGTGATAAAGAGCATAATAATCGGTTGAGACAAAAAAAAGCAGAAGAGCATAAGAAAAATGAACGTCCCCATAATTCAAAAATGGAATTATGGGGAATTTGGAATGTGTGGAAAAGACACATTGATGCACAAATATTAAAGCAACAAAAAGAAAAAGCGGCCAAGGCTGCAAAAAAATAACAAGGAGAAACAAAATGAAGAACAAATTAATGAAACTTAGAGGAAAAATTACGGTAATTATGATGAATATGATTACCTGTTTTTTGATGGCACAAAATTATGTATATGCAGGTGGTATTGGAAGTTCTAAATTATTTACTGGAACTAAAAGCATGTTTAATGATATGAAGACACCATTGATTGGATTGTCTTCTGTGATTGGAATTATAATGATTATCTATAATCTAATCCGCATGAAAATGGCAGATGATGTGGATACCAAAATGTATAAAAAAAGAATATTTATAATCCTTGTCTGTATGGTTCTGGTTGTTTCAGTTGTTGCACTAGTTCCAACAATTTTATCTTACTATAAATAGAAAATATCAGGAGGTCTTAAATGTTAAAAAGCTTATTCAATGATTTTTTAGAAGATCTCGCGAAGGATGCTGTTAAGTTGATTAATAAATTCCTTGTTGATCTAATGGATATAGCATTAAATTGCCAAAATTACATCAGTACAAAGCATTTAATTAAGGGTTTAAGCCTAAGCAAAGTTAATGCAGTGATATTAAAATATGCAATTGCATTACTGATATTAAAATTTGTCCAAAAGGGTTTTTCAATTTATATATTGCAATCGGATGGAGATCCAGATCATGATCCAATTCATATTTTAACAGGCTTTTATCAGGCGGTTGCAATTTCAGTTACATTTTTAGGATTATATACACCACTTGTCAATATTTTCGAAACCTTTACAAAAGCAATATTAACGGCGATTGGAAGTAAGGGAGAAATAGAAGCAATCAAAGATCAATTTTTGTTGACATTATTTGGAAATGGAATAACGACAGTTCTATTGCTTATCATATTTTTAATTATAATCTTTTTGATATATATACAGATAATCAAGAATGGTGCAGAATTAATGGTTTTAAAATTTGCTATTCCACTTTTAAGTGTAGGACTTATGGATAGTGACGGTGGATCTTTTAAGATTGCTGGAAAAAAGTTTCTGCAGATGGGATTTACTTGTACATTGCAGATTATTTTGCTTCGATTAGCTATGGCTTTATTATTAACCGGGCATGTAATCTGGTCCGTAGCATTTGGATCATTGGCATTAAAAGGACCAAAACTAATTCAGGATTATCTGTTTGCGAATCAAGGTAGTGGATTGGCAGGAAAATTACAAGTTGCTTCAAATATTAGACGAATATTTGCACATTAGGAGAAAAAATGAATACAATTACAGATTTAATTAAAGCTTTTATGATTTTAGTTAACGCAGGAGGAATTTTTCGAATTATAACTTTGATTTTTAATACTATTAATGACCCTGATTCAAAAGAAACTAACTTTCGAAGAGGTAGAAACGTTATCTTATTTATGATTTTAACAATATTGATTTATAGTTTGAAAGATAGTATTTTAAAATATTATCAGTAGAAAGTGAGGAAAAATTAATGGAAGAAAGAGAAAAAGAGGATTTATACATACCAACGTATGTGACGGCTCAGCATGAATATTTTCCTGGATTTGGGAAAAAAGAATTATATCTCACAATCCTTATGTCAGCATTTGTAATTGTTTTTTCAATTATCTTGTATGGAATTTCTCGGGATCTATCAATTGTAGTGTTAACGATCATGATTGGAATTACAGCATGTATAGGGTTTAATACAAGACTGGAGGGTAATATTTCGATGAGAGCATTTGTATTATTGTTTATTGCATACCTTAAAGAGCAACAAGTATATTTATATAAATATAAAGATGAATGGAAGGTAGAAGAATGATTCTGTTTTTAATCACACAGGAATTAGAATATCTTGGATCAGAACTGAATGTCCTTCATCGGAATTATATTGTATGGAATTGCAGGCTGACAGATTTTATCAAAAGAGAATATATCAGCATCGATACAATGAAGCCAGAAGCAATTGTAATTGAGCAGGTAGCATTGGAAAATTCAAAAGATCTGATAGAATTTCAAAATAGCTTTCCGGAGATAAAGATTATTTTGATTGTTCGAGATAAAAGTGAACTTCTAGATTTGCAAGGAATAGAAATTGTTGATCAGAATGAAAATATTCTTGAATCATTAAGAAAGATCTTAAAAATCTCGGAAAAGCCAAAGATAGATGTTCAAAAGCAGGAAATGCAGATAGGTTTTTTATCGCAGGATAGAGAAACAGCAGTATTGTCAGCAATTAATTTTGTGAAGACACTTTCAGAGTCAGAGAAAAATTTATGCTTTTGTGAAATAACAACAAATGTAAAAAAAGCAATACTTCCAAAACTGTCATCAAACTATGGGTTAATAGGAGAAAATGGCATATATAAGTGGAATGATATTTCATTTCTATGTAATAGTGGAAAAGACGGCGTGGCTTATACAATCTGTTCTTTTTGTGAAGAAGATCCAATAGAAAAGATGTTTGAACATTGTAATATACAAATATGGTGTGAATCAGATGATGGAGAATCGATCCTGCATTATGAAAACAGGCACATACGCATTAATATTGACAATCCATTTGAAAATGATCATACAAAGGATTTTAGAGAGTTACTTGGGAGTCAAAACACAATTTTAGATACAGAGAATACTAATATTGAAGAAGAGTGTATAGTTGAACAAAATAGTAAAATAGTTTCAGAAATTAAAAAACAAGAAAAAAAGAAGAAGTCAAAAAAATTCAAAATTAACATGAAAAAAGCAGGATTTATTATGATTCTGCTTTTTTGCATTGTATTGGTTTTCTTTGGACTTTCTATTGTATTGAAAAATATAAATGCAGGCAAAAAGAAGCAGCATTTAACAAAAGAAATACAGAAAGAAAAGGTTACAACACAGGGGACAACGCAGACAGCAACTGAAGAAGTGACGACAGAAACACCAACGACACAAGAAAAAAAGGCGACGACAGAAAGAAAAACAGAAAAAATGACAGAATCTTCAACACAGAAGACAACAACAGATAGAAGAAATATTACGACATCTACAAGAAAAAAAGTTGGAACGACAAAAAAGCAGAACACAACAGCAAAAAAGAAAAAAACGGTAAAAAAGGTCCGAAAAACAGTAAAAACGACACAAAAAAAACGAACAACGACAGAAAAAAAACGTGTAACAACACATCAGCCTAAAACAACAACAGAGAATTCTAAAAATCATACAAAGGAAGAATTCAAAGTTGATTATAAGGTTGAATGAAATGTGGGGATAAATAAATGACTAAGGAAAAAAGAATAGAAATAAAGGAGAACAGAAAAAATGTCAAACAAAACAATAAAGGTTCGAATTACGAACGAGGAATTATTTGCACTGGGGTTCGAAAGGGTTATTTATAACGGAAAAGAATATGTCGATAAATCCCCTTTATTCTTGGATTCTACTTGCCCACTTTCACAAGCCTATCATCAATTGGCTGCGAAGAAAGCTAACAGAGCAAAATTAATGGAAGAAACAATGAGAAAGAAGAGAAAATAAAGGAGCAGTACATGAAGAAAAAAGAAAAAAAGAAGAAACTTACAGCAGAACAAATAACTGCCCAGGAATTTACGAATGTATTGAATATCCAGAATAATTATCTGTATACAAGAGATGGATATGTAATTGGTTATATTAAGATACTACCAGTCAGCGTAGGATTGCTATCCCAAAGAGAAAAAGAAACGTTAGTGAAGCAGCTGACGGCAGAACTATCAGTTGAAAAAGAACCATTTCATTTTCTTGCGATATCACGTCCGGTAGATATGCAACCTCTTTTGGAATCGTATGTTCATCTCCGCAATGAGACAAGTGATCCATATCGAAGAGAGTTACTTAGAAAAGAAATGGAAAATTTATCTGATTTCACATTTGGAGATGAAATTGTAGAAAGACAGTTCTTTTTTTACTTGTCTATGAAAGCTGCAGAAGATGTGGAAAGAGATTTAAAGAAAAGAATTAGTGAATTTGCAGAGCATTTTGAGGCGGTCGGAATTAAAACAGAAATCATAAAGGATAAGGACATAGTTCGTTTATGTAACCTTGTGAATAATCCGGCAGTTGTATCAATTGAAGATGAGATGACAGATGCATCGATACCAATATTAAAAGGAGTGATATGATGGCTAAGAAACAGAAAATGGAAGAAAATGCTTCTTTATTAAATGTTATTTCGCCGATCGCATTGAAATTTGAATCCAATAATTTTACCTTAGGAGAAAACTACTGTAAAGGATACGGTATGATAAAATATCCACCTGCTCCAAATTATGGATGGTTAACACGTATTACGAATATTCCATCAACAGCAGTTTCCTTTACTTTTACGCCCAACCAAGGGGAAATCCTGGAGAGTATTAACAAGAATATAACAATGCTATCAGGACAGGCAAGAACAGCAAAAGATCGATTGAAGCAACAACGAGCAGAAAAAGGTGCAAAAGATGGAATGAAATTGCTGCAGCAAATCGATGAAAATGGAGAAGTTGTTGGAGAATTGGCAGGAACATTAATTCCAATGGCAATAGATAAAGAATCTTTAAAAAAAGTAGAACAGAAGATGCGTGGAACATGTGCAATGACCAATCTGAAAGTTAGACCACTTACATTGATGCAAAAACATGCATTACAGCATGTTGCACCATTTTATATTGAAAATCCATTATTAAATGAGGTATCAAATCGTGTTATGCCACTTCGAACTTTTGTCGGTGGATTCCCGTTTAGTTCTTCAGGACTGAATGATAATGCAGGTTGTTATGTTGCAAAAGATGCAACTGGAGGACTAGTTGTGCTAGACTTTTGGCTGCGTGAAAATGATCGAACAAATTCTAACTTTGTTATTATGGGGGTCCCTGGAAGTGGTAAAAGTGCGGCAGTAAAGCATATTACTTTGTCAGAGTTTATGCTAGGAACAAAACTGATATTTATTGATCCGGAAAGTGAATATAAAGATTTTTGTAAAAATCTAAATGGCAATTGGTTAGATGCAGGGGGCTCACCAAAAGCACGTGTAAATCCATTACACATTATGCCAATTCCAAAAAATGATGAACCAGATGAAACAGAACCAGGACTTACAGATTACTATGATAAGGATGAGGGAAATGGTCTTGGAGACTTAGCTCTTTACATTAAACATTTAGAGATTTTCTTTTCTTTATATATTCCATCTTTGACGGATAAACATAAAGCAGTCTTAAAAAAGACGTTGATTGAATTATACAAAGATTTTGATATTGATTGGAACACAGATGCGAAGAAGTTAAAACCTGAAGATTTTCCGATTTTATCAGATCTATATAATAAATTGTTGGAAAAGGCTAGTGTATCAAAAGAAGAAGGAAAAATTGAAACAGAAAATATATATGAAGATCTAGCATTATTTTTAGAAGATGCAGCAAATGGTGCGGACAGTGCATTATGGAATGGACCGACAACATTACAAACAGATAAACAGATTACAGTTTTGGATACATATTCTCTTCAGTCTACATCGAACAATGTGAAAAGAGCCCAATATTTCTTATTGGAGACATGGTCATGGAATATTATGAGTAGTGATCGAACAGAGAAAGTTGCATTAATCTGCGATGAAGCTTACCTGATGATTGATCCAGAAGTTCCCCAATCTTTAGTGTTCTTACGAAATGTGGCCAAGCGAGATAGAAAATATGAAGCTGGATTATTTATTATTAGCCATAGTGTTGTAGATTTCTTAGATCCCAAAATTAAAATGTATGGACAGGCATTGCTTGATACGCCATGTTATAAGATTTTATTTGGAACCGATGGACAAAACTTAGAAGAAACTGATAAGTTATACAATCTGACAGAAGCAGAAAGGGAGCTTCTGGAAAGTAAACGAAGAGGACATGCATTGTTTATGATTGGATCAAAGAGATTGCATGTTAATTTTGAAATTCCGGATTATAAATGGGCATATTTTGGAAAAGCAGGTGGTCGATAAATGAATGAAGCTTATTTCGCAACGCGTATGCTTGCGGATGAAGAAAACAGAAAAAAATTATTGATCATTATTTTAATACCTATTTTGTTTTTTATTGTAGCTATGTTGGCAGCTTCTGATATGGGAACAACAGCTGGAACAGCAGCTTCTCCGTTATCAGATCAGGTGGAAAAATGGAGACCAATGGTTACTCAGTATTGTACAAAATATAAGATTCCAGGATACGTAGATTTGGCATTAGCACTAATGCAGGTAGAATCAAGTGGTAATGAACCAGATCCAATGCAGGCGGCAGAGGGGGCTTATGGTCTTTATTGCTTAAAAACAAAAAATAATAGTGGTGGACATAGCCATAGTCCGAACGGGATTCCATCCGGACATGGAGAATGTTCCGTCAATGCAGGAGTGCAGGAATTAAGAGATGCTTTAAAAAAAGCGGATGTTGAAGATCCAACTGATCTCGATCATATAAAAGTAGCAATTCAAGGTTATAATTATGGGATGGATCGATGGATTTCCTGGATAAAAAAGCATGGTGGAAAGTATACATTGGCACTTAGTAAAGAGTATAGTGCGACAATGATGCCTGCTGGTGCAAAAGGGACTCCTAATCATGCTGAAAAGGTAATGAAATACTATTCGATTGCAACAGGGGATTCTTCGGCAGAGATTTCCTTGTTGGAAGGAAATTCTGGTCTAAAGGTTGTTTATTATAATCAGGGAGATGCTGCATGGAAATCCATTCCATATAGTACGTCAACAATAGGACAGAGTGGATGTGGACCTACAAGTATGGCAATATGCATCTCTACGCTTTCTGGAAAGAAAATAACACCAAGGCAGACTTGCCAATGGGCAGGAAGTCAGGGATATTATGTGAAAGGAGCAGGAAGTAAGCATGATGTTATTCCAGGATTAGCGAAAAAATATGGTGTGAAATGTAAAGGTGTTGGAAAAAATAAGCCCCAGATTATCCAAGCATTGAAGACAGGAAAACTAGTAGTAGCAATTATGTCTGCAGGACATTTTACAGATGGTGGCCATTTTATTGTATTAACAGGAATTAAAGATGGAAAAATCACTGTAGCAGATTGTGGATCAAGGCAAAGAACAAAGCAGACATGGAGTTTAGATCTGATTGTAAATGAATCAAATGGAAGTGCAAGTGCAGGAGGTCCGTTTTGGATAATATCAAAATAAAACGATGGATATGCGATATATTATTGTTTCTATGTTTTATAGCAATCGCTTTTTTTGCAGGTAAGATTTTGATTAATCAATGGAAATATAAAAAAGCACAGAAAGAATATAATACGTTGCAAAAAGCAGTACAAACAGAAAAATCTATCAATTGGAAGAAACTTAAAAGAATGAATAAAGACATTGTTGCCTGGATTAAAGTACCAGGAACAAAAGTTAGTTATCCGATCGTTCAGGGAAAAGATAATAGTACATATTTGCATAGGACATTCCATAAGAAGTACAATCCATCGGGTTGTATTTTTTTAGATTATAAATGTAAAAAAGATTTCATGTCAGATAATAATGTTATCTATGGGCATCATATGAGAGATGGATCGATGTTTGCAACATTTGTAAAATATAAAAATCGATCGTTCTGGAAGAAGCATCAAAATATTATTTTATATCTTCCAAAAGAGACCAGGACATTAAAAGTGATTGCTGCACGTGCAAACAAACCAGAAAAATTACCGATTGAATTCAAAAATAAAAAGGATAGAGAAAATTATCTATCAAGAATTCAATCTGTTAGTTATTTACCAGATCAAAGTATTAGGAAACGATTGTATACGTTTGTTACTTGTAGTTATGAAAAAAATGATTACAGGACTTATGTTTATGCAGTTGAAAATCAGAAAGAAGTGAGAGAATGAATCAGAGACAAGGGAAAATAGTATCACTTGTTGTTGCTGTGATCGTAATGGTTGTGTTGATCACAATAGCAGTGATCGTAAATCGACCGCAAAAGAAACAAACAAAACGATCTGCAGCTACAACAACAGAAGTTAGTACAGAAAAAAAACAGACAGAAGAAACGACAGAAGAAGAGCAGATGACAGAAGCACCCAAGGATACATCAGACTGGGAGATGCAGCCGGCAGAGAATACTGAGCCGGATACAGGAGAAAAGATTAAATAAGATTTTAGGAGAAAAATAGTATGGAGATGTTCACAAGTTTTAAAAAAGTTATGGCTGATCCAGAGATTACAACGGCAGGCAAGAGTGTATTTTTAAATTTATTAAGCCGTATGGATAAAAAAGGCTATTGCTATCCGGCAGTAAATACGATGGAAGATGAAACAGGATACTGTGAACGTACGATCCAAAGGCAGACAAACAAATTAGCGGAAAAAGGCTATATCGTAAAAGCAGAGCAGAAAGCAATGGGAAAACAATTTACCAATCGATACTATCTAACTCCAGAGGAACAAAGAGAGTTTTTTTTCAATGATAATGATATAAAACAGTGGATTCAGGAAGAGGAAGTATTTCAGGAATTCTTAAAAAAAGAGGAAGTTATAGTCTCAATTGAATACAAGTATCTCTGTCTTCAGATTTTATATCGAAGTATGAAAATGAACAAATATGAGAAATTATTACTCGGATATTTGATCATGCGTGCAGATAAAGAAGCTTTTACATATTTTTCAATCGAAAGATTAGCTGCAACATTAAGAATTCCATTTTATAAGACTCGTAGAGCATTGAAAACACTGATATACAGGAAACTACTTCATATTTCACAAAAGATCATTCATGGAGAATGCGTGATGTTTGTCAGGATATGTTTGGAGAAATTTAATCTTGGCCAGTTTGTGAAAAGATGTTACAGAGTTATCCGACATGTATACAATATGACACAAATTAGAATTGAGCATTTTATGGTGGAAGTTGAGATGATAAATACCTGGAAGGTGCTAAAAAAGAAGTATTGTGACAATCAAATTTTACGAAAATTACAACAGATTCAGGAACTTGATCGGCACGTTCTTATTTAGGTAGAAATGAATGTCACCCTAAGAAGACAATAGTAATTTAAATAAAATATATCATTGGAAAAAACAATATTATATACACTCTAGATATCTATAGTATTTACAGGGAGGTGAGCAAATGAGAAATCATAACCAGGATTTGAAAGTTCAGGATATTACATGGATTCAGAAAATGATTGCAGGTCCGGAAGAAGCAGATGGACTTGATTGGGTCGATGAAGATGAATTGACAGGTGAAGAAATCAAAGATATCAGTCAATTGTCAGCATTTGGAGTCACAGAACAGTCACTAAAGGAATTTAAAAAAGCAAACAGATAAACAAAGGGACAAGATGAGAATCAAAGTCCTTTTTTTAGTTGGGAGGGAAACAGATATGGCAAAGTCAAACGCAAAGAAAACCGCTTCACAGATTGTTTCTGACTCAAGAAAAAAGCTGGTGGAAACACTGATTCAAAAGATGCAGGATGGAGTCCATCCTGTTCGTGAGATGTGGAATAGTGTTGGCATGTATGGATTGCCACATAATCCGATCAGTGGTGCAAGATACCAGGGAGTGAATTTGTTAAGACTTTTGATGGTATCGGTAGAGCAAAAGTATGAAGATCCTCGATGGATGACGTTAAAACAGGCAAATAACCAAGGGTATCGAATAAAAAAAGGTGCAAAGTCAGTGCTGCTTGAAAAATGGATATGGTCAAAGGTCATTGAAGAGGAAAATGAAAATGGAGAGATTGAAAAAAAGATGATTAAGCTAAGAAATCCATATGTAAATTTTTTCAGGGTTTTCAATGCAGAACAGATCGACGGAATCGGACCGATACCAAAAGTGATTCCGATGGAGAAAAATGAAATGCTGCAGGTTGCAGAAGAAGTGATCGCTTCCAGTCAGTGTGAGATTATTGAGGCAATGCAGCCAAGAGCATATTATTCTCCGACAGAAGATAAAATCACGCTTCCGCCAAGAGATCATTTTAAGAGTCAGGAAGCGTTTTTAGCAGTTACATTGCATGAGATGTCTCATTCTACAGGGCATCCGGATCGTTTAAACCGACCGTTAGTCAACAAATTTGGAACACCGGAATATGCGAAAGAAGAATTAAATGCAGAATTTGGTAGTGCTTTTTTACAGATGGACTTAGGAATTAAATTATCAGATGAAGCAATCAATGATCACGCTGCATATCTTCATTCATGGATTTCAGTTTTGGAAAATGATCCAAACGAATTATTCCGAGCCGTCCATAATGCATCAGAAATTTCGGATTATCTGATAGAAAATTATCAGGAATATCAGGCAGAGCAGCAACATGATATGCAGCAAAAGCAAATTTCAAAGATACAGAGTGAGGAACTAAGTAATTCAGGAAATGCAATATTAAGGGTTGCAATAAAACGAGCTGTAAAAGCAGGTAGCATTGAAGCTGGAGTTAAATATCTCGAAAAAAGTGAATTAAGGCATCCAGATGATGTGGAAGGTCACCGATTGGTAAAAGAAAAATTTTTAGAAAACATCAAAGAATTTCTGCCCGAGCAACAAGAAGCAGATATGCAGGAGAAAGAAAAACAAAATGTATTTCCAGAGGAAGTAATAGCAGAAGCAGAAATGCTTGGTTTTAGCAGTGTGGAAGAATTGCAAGATAAAATTAAACATGGAATGCCAACAAAAAACTATGATACATCAGAGTTGATCCATCAAGTATCTGAAGCGTTGGATGGAAATTATAAGCAGGAAAATCTCTGGGAAGCAAATCAGGAAAGTTTGTCAAAAGAAGCAAAGTATGAACAGCCAGATATTGTAATCAATGAATCCGAAATGGAATTAGATTTAGAAATTTAGGAGGTATATAGATGAAGGATGTTAAAGTTTATGCTCAAAATCTTAGAAGTTATAACATAGGATTGGATCAAGGACGTTGGATTACTTTGGGGATTGAGGAACAGGAATTACAAAGAATCTTAACAGAGCAGTTGCATCTTACAAAAAATCATCCAGACATGGCGATTTTTGATTATCAGGCAGATTTTGAAATCAGTGAATATGAAGATATATATGAATTAAATCAAGCTGTAGCTCAATTAAAGCAGTTGCCAGAACAGGATTATGAGAAAGTGATGGATTATTGTGATGCAAGGGATATTACTTCTCCGCTAGAAATCTCCAATGTATGCCTGCAGGCCGATGAAGTGCCATATGAACGATTTCCAGATTGGATTGATGAAAATGTAAAAGATCCAGAAGAAAAACTTGGATATGCATTGTTTGAAAATAACAGTTTGGCTCCAGAGATTAAAGCTGCTGGTATGGAAGGTTATTTTGATTACAAAGCGTATGGAAGAGATGAAGCCATTAATTCATATGATATTGGTGACCATGGCTTTGTAAATAAAAGAATATCAATTGATGTTGAAAAGTATTCTTATGAAGAAATTCAGAATCAGTTGAAAGAAAATGGGCTAGATGAATCAACGGAATATAAAGAAGAAAATACATGGGAGTCAGAAGAAAATTTTTGGTCAGATGAAGCTACCTATGAACAGGAAACTTATATGGCAAGTGATAATGAAATAATGGTAGAAGAGGATATAGAAATTACAATGGATAATTAATGAAAAAGGAGACCAGCTATGATTATTTTATCAGACGATATTATATTCCGAAAAGCAGTTATTCATCTGAATAAAATATCTGTTTAATGTTTTTTTCAATTATAAAACTGTTAAAGGAACGAAAATGTCATGAAAATTAGAGATTCACCAGATTATTATGAGGTAGAGAAAAAGTAGTAAGGGGTAAAAATTCCCTGGAAAGGAAATACATATGAGAATTAAAAATATGATCAAAAAAGCAACTGTTGCTGCTTTAACTGCAGTAATGATACTTGCACCGATCGTTAATGTTAAGGCATCATCATCAGATGTGATTGATACAAGCAAAACAGGATCATTAACGATCCACAAATACGACATGACTGCAGCAAAACAGGGAGGGGTAAACTTAGATAACTTCACATCCACAGGGAAACAGGACACTGCCGCAGAAGCAGCGTTAGAAAAATATGCCATCAAAGGGGTAGAATTCAGCTACCTGCGTGTTGGGGATGTTGAACAGCAAAGTGAGAATGGAAAAATCCAGATGATTTACGAACTTCCAACTGCTTTACAGCAGATCCTATGTCTGGCATCCTCTGATGCAGCAAAGACAGAAGGAAGCAAGACATACTTTACCAGTCAGATCATTAATGACAAGCTTGCTCAGGCATTGGAAGACAATACAGCGACCAAAGATAAATTAGAAGCTTACATGGGACAGAGCGGAACAGCCATGGATGAAACAAATGCCAATGGTGTAACAAGTAAAGACAAACTGCCTCTTGGTCTTTATCTGATCGTTGAGACAAAGGTCCCGGAAAATGTAACTTATACAACAAATCCGTGGTTTGTACAGTTACCATCCACAGATTCCAACGGGGATGATTGGTTCTACGATGTGATCTGCTATCCAAAGAATGAGACAGGATATCCAACACTTGACAAGAGAGTGAGAAACAATCCGGATCAGGCGAATGTAACAACAGGAAATGCAGACAGACTCGCTGATTTTACTTCTGCAAGAAATGAGTATAAATACCAGAGTACAGTTACGGCATCCAAAGCAGAGACACTGGATTATCAGTTTATCTCCAAACTTCCACATATCACGTCATCTACAACTTATTTAACAACATACACATTCAACGATACGATGGCAAAGGGAATGACTTATTCAAAGGATGCGGTCATTGCGATCTATGACAGCAAAGATGCTGCGGATTCCACAAATGTGAACAACGTAGATCGTAGTGGTGCGATCGCTGTATGGAAGAGTTCAGACGCGGAGCCAAAATTTAGTGCAACCTATGGAACATCTGGGGATGATCCTACAATGAAGATCGAAATGACAAAGGCAGGATTAAATGAACTAAATAAGAAATATTCCGACAAATATATCGTTGTATATTACACCGCAAAAGTCAATACGAATGATTCTGTAGTGTTGGGAGATAAGGGAAATCCAAATGATGTATCTCTGACATGGAAGAGAACAAGCACAAATTACTATGACATCTTAAAAGATAAATGTATCGTATATTCTTACGGATATGATCTGACAAAGAAATTCTCTGACGATAAAGGTGATGCGACAAAAGTAAGATTCGTTGTAAAGAACAAAACAGATAATTATTATCTGGTAGCAACAGGAAGCAATGGCGTTTACCAAGTAACAGGAAAATCCGCAACAGAAGCAGATGCGACACAGTTTTCTCCATCTTCCACAGGAAAACTCGTGATTAACGGGATCGAGGCAGATGAGTATGCATTTACGGAAACACATTCCGATGCAGGATATTCTCTGTTAAAGAAAGATATCATTGTAAAGATCACGGAGACAAAAGCAAACATCACACCAACCGAAGCAAACATCACGGGAATCCAGAGTAAAGCCGATACAGATTCCACAGCAAATGATGGTGTAGCAAATGGAACTACATTAAATAACAACGTGATCGTCCAGACGATCGCTGCAAGTGCAACAGTAGATGATACCAAGGCAACCATGACAAAACATGGGGAATCTGACAATGCTTATGTTAATGTCGAAGTGACAAACCAGAAACAGTTCTTACTCCCACTGACAGGTGGAACGGGAAGTTATCTGCTAATCATTGTCGGAGTTGTTGTGGCAAGCTGCGGAGTGATGGTACTTCGCAGAAATAAAAAAGTAGCATAGGGATGAGACAAAAGATCATACCAGTGCTGATCGTCCTGGCAGGTTTTTTACTGTTATCTTATCCATTTATGAGCAATTATCTGTTTGAGAGAAGTGCCGGATCGATGGTAAGAAGTTATGGAAAAAAGACTGCAGGGATGGATCAGGAGATGAAAGAAAAGGCATTGGATGAAGCAAGACGATATAATGAGGAGCTGTTAAGCTCCTCTATACAGCTGACAGACCCATTTAAGGCGAAGAAAATGGATGGGGAAACGCTGTTTTATAATAACATCTTAAGTCTGGAAGGTTCTGGGATCATGGGGTATGTAAAGATCCCATGTATCTCGGTCGATCTTCCGATCTATCATGGAACGAGTACAGAAGTATTGGAACGGGGGATCGGACATTTGGCCGCATCATCATTTCCGATCGGAGGGAAAAGTACCCATGCAGTGCTGACCGGACATACAGGGCTTAGTTCTGCAAAACTCTTTACTGATCTTACCGAGATGAAAAAAGGTGATCTTTTTTTTATCCATGTATTAGATAAAAAACTCGCCTATCGTGTTGATCAGATCAACGTGATCAGACCAGAAAATACAAGGAAACTACAGATCATTGATGGAAAAGATTATGTAACATTACTGACATGCACCCCGTATGGGGTGAACGATCATCGTTTGCTGGTACGTGGAATCCGTACGGAGTATCACGAAAAAGAAGAACTGACGAAAGAAAGACCGCATCATTCCCAGTGGATGGAAGTCTACAGGAGGGCGATCTTGATTGGTTTGTTGATCGTATTTGCACTGATCATATCAAGAAAGGTATATGTAAAGATCAAAGGAAGGAGAAAGAGATGAAGCACAGACTGATCACGATCGTTGGATGGCTGTTCTTGGTCACAAGCGTTGGTTTACTTCTTTATCCGGAGATCATTTCTTTTATCAAACAGAAACAATCCGATCAGATCGCACAGGAACTGGAGAAAAATACGGGAAGAAGAAAAAACGATGACTCTTTGTACCAGAAAGCACTTCGATATAACGAAAAGATCAGGGAAGACGGGCAGAAAGATCTGAAAGACGTCTGGAGTTATCAGGCTCCGCCGATCGTCCTGCGAAAAGAACAGGATACGTTCGGATATATAAAAATCCCAAAGATGAAACAGAAACTTCCGCTATACCTTGGGGCCACGATGGAAAATATGAGAAAAGGAGCAACGATCATGGGACAGACTTCGCTTCCTTTAGGTAAGCGGGATAGTAACTGTGTGATCGCAGCCCATCGTGGGTATCAGGGGATTCCGTATTTTCGGGATATCGAAGAATTGAAAATAGGTGATCTGGTGATCATCCGGAATCCATGGGAGAGATTAAGATACAAAGTGACAAAGATCAAAGTGATCGATCCATATGATACGGATAAGATCCTAATCCAAAAAGGGAAAGACATGATAACACTTTTAACATGTCATCCATACCGGGGGCATGGAAAGTATCGATATCTTGTGTACTGCGAGAGGGATCATGGACAAAAGATAAAGAAACAGGAAAGGACACAGCAAAGTGATTCTTCCAGAAAAACGATAGAGGAAGAAAAATGGATAAGATATGCAGGAATATTCCTGCTGATACTGACAGGAGGGGTATGGTTACGAAAAAGAGAACAAGGAAGATGAAGATAGATCAAAAATGAAGAGAAAGGAGGAAGATGATGAAAAAAGAAAAGAAAAATATGAGATGGAAGATCGTTGCTGCATTAGTAGTAACGACCTTTGTTTCTGTTTTGACATGGCATCAGATGAAAAATGCACATGCATATGGAACGTATGATACTGGTGGAAATAAACATTTTGTGGATGGACATTTAACGGTAAATATGAGCGGACCAAATGGGAAAAGTGATAGTCTGACAATGTATATTCATAGCGATGACTATGAGAAAAATAAAAATGTCAGCGGTGGGAAATTTAATAATTCCAAACATCCATATACGGTAACGACGTATTCCGGTGGAGGTGGAGATTATAAGCTTACAGTGAATAAACAGACGATATATTCAGAGAAGAACAGTAATAACAACTATACGCTTTTAACGATCAAAGTCTGGTATCTGTTACCGGCCCATGAACAACATCGATCCTGGGAATGGGTAACGGTGGATAAACCAGTATTTTCCGATCCGAGCAAGGATATAACGCTTTATTGCGGAGGAAATGATGGATTTTGGGAAAATTCCTATCATGATACTCAAGAACATTGGAAATCAGTAAATATTCATGTCAGTACTGGATTGGTCGGAGTGGCTTCCGCTGACAGAGATGGATGGAAAACCTATGACTGGTGTTCGATCAATCTGAATCTGGAAAAACCAAGTCGAAGCGTTTATTACAATGGAAATGGAGGAACCGGTGCAGATGTAACCTGGAATTTTACAGATGGAGATAATTTCTCATTCCCAACTGTGTCAAGAAAAGGATATACACTGGATGGTTGGTTGGACAAGGATACAGGTTGGATATCAAATACGGGATGGTTAGTTTGTGATAATTACACGGAGACTGCACAATGGACAGCTAATACTTATACAGTCAGTTATGATGGTAACAAAGAAGATTCTGGATGGACAGGTGATGGTACAGCAACATATGACCAGAACTTTACTTTTGCAGACAATGGATATACAAAAAAAGGTTATGCTTTTATTGGATGGAGTGAAGATCGAAATGCAACGACAGCCACTTATTCACCAGGTCAGACAATTACATGGAAGAGAGCCGATAAACTGCAGCTGTATGCAGTCTGGGAAAAAAGCACTTATGAAGTAAGTTTCGACGGAAATGGGGCTTCTGGAAGTAAAAAAACAGAAAATCTTGCTTATGGAAAAGATGTGCAGCTTCCGGCAAACAGCTTTCAACGTGCAGGATACATATTTATCGGATGGAGTGAAGATCCAGATGCCATCAAACCGAAATATACGGACGGACAGACGGTCAATACACTCTGCGATGCAGGACAGACCTATGAACTGTATGCCATCTGGAAGAAGAGTGACGGATCGTTCGATCTGCACAACCTGATCCGTGATGATGCGATGTTCCAAGGGGATGTCGAGATTCAAGGTGGAAATAAAACAGGATTCAGCCGGGATCATATTGATTCCGAGTATGGACGTATCGATAAGAACAACCAACCAGGATATTTTACGGACCGTTATAAATAAAGGAGGAAGAGATGAAGAAATACATAGAGATGATCTTAAGAAAGATCGGTGTCAGTATGCTTGTCCTCCTGATAGTAATGACAACTTATTTCAGTAATTCAGGAGGAAGTCTTTTCTTAAAGAAAGTCCAAGCAGACACAGGAGAGACGACACTTGCGATGAGTCAGGCAATGAGCAGTAATAAGATCCCTGCGATCGGACGTGCTGCATCCGAAGGCTTATGGGCAATGACGGCAGGCGGACACAGAGTGTTCTGCTTAAATTCAGGAAAGACGATGTGTTCTGGCGATACCTTAAAGTACAAAACAGTCAATGCAGCGACTTATGAGAAAAAAGGGATCGCAAAGGCCCTGCAGTGGTATTTTATGAAGAGTAACAAGAATACCAAGGCACTGGCACTGACACAGGCATATATCTGGGCTTGCGGACATGGAGCAAACAAACAGAATACCGTGTATCAAGCTGGAAAGAATGTCCAGAAAGGATATTCACAGAGCGATGCAAAGAAGTTCTGTGAAACGATCAGTGATCAGGATCCGGAGGGAACAATCTATTATTACACGGTCAAGAAATGTGTGAAAAAGAAGAAATTAGATTCACATCAGGTCCTGTTTGGATTCCGTCATACACCGCCACCGATCAAAAAAGCAAAGACAAATGCAACAAAAACGATGGAAAGTCCGGATAATGTTAAGATAAAAATCCGAAAAAAGGATGCAGAGACAAGGGAAGGACTTGCTGGGGCAGTCTTTCAGATTTACATGGATGGAACGCTGAAAGGAACAGTGCAGACGGATGAAAACGGAGAAGTATCTTATACAGTGCAGCGTACCTTAAGCAGTAAAGGATCTTCCAAAGATAAAACATATGTAACAAACTGGAACGATCTGTCCAAGGCACAGAAAAAAGAAGCTACCAAAAATGGATGGTATGATTCTAAGGCAAAAGCTTATTCTGTGGCACTGCAGGAAGCAGTAAAGGATGCACAGAATAAGATCGCAGCGATGAAGAGTGCGTCCGTTCATACCTGGATGACAAGAGAAACGAAATCCGCATTTGGACATTTATTACCATCACAGACGGACCAGAGCAAGGTAGAACAGGGTGGTGTCAGATCGTTCACCTTCAATTACACGAACGAATTTAAAATGGTGGACCTTGAGATCTTCAAACAGGGAAAAGTCAAGAACCCGAAAGGGGATCTTGGAGTCGAAGCAAACTTAAAAAATGCCGTCTATGAACTGTATGCTGCACGTGATATCACGGGTTCCGATAATAAGAGTACCGTTTATACGGCAGGAACACTGATTACACAGCTTGTGACAGATGCCAACGGTTATGCAAAGGTCACAGATCTGTATCCTGGATATTACAGATTGCACGAAAAGACAGCTCCTTTAGGATACAAAACGTCGAGTCAGGATGTTTATGTTACGGTCGATAAGAATACCACACAGTATCTGCCAGAAGATGAGTACGAGGGAACGATCGAAGTGGTCAAGACCTTTGGTGGGAAAAATGTTCCGGAAGCACAGGCAGTCTTTGAGATCTACGATTCCAAGAATAACTTAAAGGAAACAATCACGACAGATACCAATGGAGTTGCACAGACGAGCCTATTGCCATATGGTGCATACCGTATCCATCAGACCAAAACGACAGACGGATATGAGATGGTACCGGATAAATGGGTAACGATCGATGGATCAAAGACGACCTATAAAGTCGAATCCAACGATCCGGAGAAACACGCAGCGATCGCAGTGACCAAAGTCACAAGAATCTCTGATAAGGAAACGAATATTTACACGAAGAAAGAAGAGTATAAGGCAGAATTTCAGATCATCAATAAAGAGACGAAAAAAGTGGTGGAGACACTAGTCACGGATGAAAACGGAGCTGCACAGACAGGAGAGTTGCAGCCTGGAACTTATACCGTCCACCAGAGCAAGGGAACAAAAAACTACAAGATCGCAGAAGATTTTAACGTGACGATCAAAGATGGGGATAAGGAATTGCATAAATTTGAGATCGATAACCCTTATGATGGTCCGAAAGTCAGAATCAAAAAGACGATGGTACGAAATGGGAAGTCCAAGCCAGAACCAGGAGCTGAGTTTGTCATTTTAGATGAATCCCTTGTCAAAGAGTTCAAGGACCAGACACTGGCGACCTCAGAAGACAGGCTTGCTTATATCGAAAAGCTTGAAAAGAGTAACAAAGAGGCAATCCTTGGAACAATGGTCACGGATTCGGAAGGATCTGCGGCGATGCTCTTAAAGGATTTTACAAAAGACAGCGGATTTATCGTTCTGCAGACGAGAGGAGTGGAAGACTATGATCTGGCCGCACCACAGTATTCTTCAGAAATCAAAGCCAAAAAAGAAGACAGTGGGATCGTTTATGAGTTCACAATGAGTGATGATTTCACAAAATCCGCAAAAATATCGATCAAAAAGCAGATGTCATTAAACAAAGACAAATATGTACCAGAAGCAGGGGCAAGGTTTCAGATCATCGATCCGCATGGGGATGTGGTCGATACTCTGACAACAGATGAAAAAGGGGAAGCAACGTCGATCCCGTTGGCGATCGGTGTCTATACCCTGCATCAGACTTACGGCGATCCGAAACATGAGATGATGGAAGATGAAGATGTCGTTCTGATCAAATCAGACGTTCACAAGACGGTAACGTTCGGACCGTATAATGATGATGAAAAGATGATCGAGATCGAATTGACCAAACGTTCCAAAGAAACAAAGAAACTGCTCAATGGTGCCGTCTATGAGATCTATGATGAAGATCATGATGTGGTAGCGACATTGACAACAGGAACTGATGGGGATGGAAAGGCGAAATGTTATCTTCCATACGGAAAGTATACGATCAGGGAAACAGTGGCTCCTGCAGGATACAACATGGATGATGCAGAAGAAAAGGCCTTTGAACTGAGTGCGGAATCAACGAGTGTCAAGATCACATACGATAATGCCGGAAATGGAACATACAAGTTTGAGCAGACGGACAGTCCGGTTCCGGGACAGATCAGTCTGAGTAAAAAAGGAGAAGTCTTAACAGGCTATGATAAAGATTCCCAGAGTTTTATCTATGACAATGACCAGATCACAGGAGCGGTCTACGGACTGTATGCTGACGAGGATATCAAGAAAGATGATGGAACTGTTGTCTGGAAGAAAGATGAACTGATCGATCAGAAGACAACAACGAAAGACAAAGAAATCTATTTTACAAGAAAAGATGCGGATAAAAAAGAAACCAGAAATTTTTATCTTGGAAAGTATTATATCAAAGAGATCAAGGCTCCTGCAGGATATGTCGTGGATCAGGAAAAACACGAAGTCGAACTTAACTGGGATACGACGGCAGGAAATGTCAATGACATGGGAGACAGTGATAAGGTACCAGATAAGGAAGATCCGTTTGGAAACGATGGAAATGATCCAAGCAGTGGAGTTTATGTCCTGGAAAAAGGAGAAAAACTGAATGAGAAGATCAAAGAAGCGGAGACGGTTACCTTTACCTGGGTAACAGCACCCGAAGGAACAAGTACAACGGATGTCTCACAGAATAAGGATGGCAGCGTTGTCTTATGGAACGACGGAACAGATTACTATATCTCCAGTCAGAGAGCCGGACAGGTGATCTATATGAACGCAGTATCCGCAAAGATGTTCAGGGATTGTTCAGAGATCACAAAGATCGACTTTAAGAACATCGATACCGCATCTGTTGTAGACATGAGCCAGATGTTCTATGGAATGGATTCGATCAGGACGCTTGACTTATCATCCTTTAATACATCGAATGTCGAGGATATGAGCCAGATGTTCTATGGGGACAGTCAGTTAAAGACGACCTATACGATGGATCAGATCTTAAAGATCGAGGAAGATACATTTAAGGAAGAACAGCCGGTCAAGATCAAAGCGATGCCAAAGAACAGCTTCTTAAAAGGCGATAAGTTCAGGGCAGAGGATTTCAGCTGGAGAATTGAATACGACGATGACGGTGCAGAAGATGTGGATGTGACCGATGATGATGTGGAATTTACACCAACTGTTGCAGAAAAAGGCGGAAAGCTGAAATTGAACATCAACTTCAAGAGCACAGGGAAATATGCGAAGTTCCAGACGATTCAGACAACGGTCGATGTGATCGATCCGGACGAAGAAGATATCGCATTAAAGACGGCCAAGAAAGCCACTGTATCGATCGAAGCAAACGATGTCCTGCAGAAATACAGCATCCATCTGATCAAGACCGATCAGGACGGGAAGAAACTTGCAGGAGCGACATTTGCCCTGAAGGCAAAGACGGATATCGTAAACAGCAAAGGCGATACGATCTTTAAAAAAGGTGACACGATCGCAACAGCGATCTCACAGGATGACCAGTTTGAATACCTGGAATTTATCGGATTGCCAACGGATATCTACACAAAAGACGGAACAGGCTGTGAGATGTATGAAGTCGTGGAAACATCCGCACCCGCGGGATATGAAGGAAGTGACAGGAAGCTGACACTGAAAGGAGAAGTGATCAATAATACGAAAGAAAACCTGATCCATGATGTGAAAGCCGAGAACAATACAGATAATGACACAAGTGCCTATCTACATGATTCCGATACCTTTGTGAACCAGAAATCAGAATATATCGCATTAAAGAAGATATGGGATGATCATAACGATGCAGCCAAGATTCGGCCAACGTCGATCACGATCAAGGCGACACATAAGACGGGTGAAGTCAAGATGTATACGCTGACGAAAGAAAACAACTGGACGACGTTTACGGATATCAAGAAGGATGACAAGGACAACTGGAAGTTTACGGAGGATGTGCCACAGGGATATCAAAGCAAAGATCCGGTATGGGATGGTGTAAACTATGTGGTTACGTTTACGAACGTTCATGATAATCCAGGTCGAGTTGATATTAATGTACAGAAAGTGTGGGAAGATGGAAGTGATGCAGATGGTATGAGAGTTAAGGCTATTAAAGTAACGCTTTATCAGAATGGAGAAGCATATGGTAAGCCAATAGAGTTGAATGCCTCTAATAACTGGAGTGATAATACAACATTTCATAATTTAGATAAATATGATAAAGCAGGAGAAGAAATCAATTATGAGATTAAGGAAGAAGTTTTTGATGGCTTAACGGGCGATGCCAAGACAGGATATATGGATTCTTATGAAACCAATGAAACAACGGATGCTGATGGCACAACAACTAAGAACATCATTATCACGAACACCCATACGCCAGAAACGACACAGAAGAAAGTGAAAAAGATCTGGAATGACAATGGAAACAAGGATGGCATCCGTCCGAAATCTGTGACTGTGAATCTGCTTGCTGATGGAAAAGTGGAAGAGTCGTTTACCTTAAGTGCTGAAAACAACTGGCAGGCAAAGAGCAAGCTCCTTCCGGTGAAAGTCAATGGAAAGAAAGTCAACTATACATGGGAAGAGGTCAAGGAAGATCTGATCACAGGAGAAAGTGAGATCGGATATAAGCCGTCTTATGATACGGACGCGACCGATCAGGATCTGACTCTAATCACAAACTTCCATGACAGGACAGAACCAAAAGGAAGTGTAACGATCACCAAGGCACTGGATCCTGGAAATCTGAACATGGATGTAGGAGATCCATCCTTTACGTTCACGCTGAGTGGAACGGATGTCTATGGAAAGAAACACAGCTACGAGAAACAGATCAAGTTTACAAAAGCAGAGGTCGAGAAACAGATGAAAGATCATCCTGGAGATCCAATCGAACTTTCCGTTACATTTGATGATCTCGAATATGGTACATATACATGTGATGAAGGCGGTATGCTGAAATACTTTAAGTTAAAGAGTCTGACAAGCGGCAGCAGCAATGCAACAGTGGATCAGAAGAAAGGAACTGTGACTTTTGAGATCGGACCTACAGGAATGACAGCGAAAGCACAGCTAAAAGGAACAGCGAAGTTTACGAATCAGATGATCCAGGGATCTATCAAACTTGTAAAGAAGGATTCCAACGGACGTGTTTTGAAAGACGTGGAATTTGAAATCCATTCTTCTGACGGAGCCCAAGTGGCCAAAGCAAAGACCGATGCTGCAGGAGAAATAACTTTTGACGGACTGATCCCGGATACTTACACGATCACAGAGACGAAGACCAAAGAAGGAAAGACGTTATTAAAAGAACCGATCACGATAACATTGCCACTGACGATGTCACAGGCAGAAGTAGACAAGAACAACGTTGATACGAGTAAAGCGATCAATCAGGGAAGTAACTATTATTTCTATCATCTGACCTATGAGGTAACGAATGATTCCAGACTCGATCTTCCAAAGACAGGAGGATGGATCAATTATCTTCCATTTGCAGGAGGAATCATTCTGATCGCAATAGGATTATTCGTATATTACAGAAAGAAGAGAAGGAAGTGTAATTTTTAAAGGAAGAGATAAATAACATTGTAAAAGAATAATGAAAAGAGCCCAGATACACGATTTAGTGATGTATCTGGACTCTTTTTTAGCTTATTGCACTTCAAAATAGAAACTGATATAATAAAAATATGGGTACTGTCATAACGGTAGGCGGTTAGTCCTTCAACAGAGGGACTGCGACCCTCTGATTACATAGAAACCCGAAAGGGAATCAACTGGAAAGGAGGGCTAAGCCATGAGTATTATTGATTTTATTGCAGTAGTGAGCTTTGGCTTAACCTGCTTTAGTCTAGGATACAATCTTGGTAAAGATAATAATAAAACACAAAAATAGCCGCCCTATGTCTGATAAACTAAGCAGCTATTTTTGCTAAAATACATATCGGACTAACCGTCTATCGACAGTATCCTTTTTCTATAATTATAGTATCATGTATCTGAAAAAATGTCAAAAAATTTTGATTTTCCATAAGTAAAACGATGGATAAGATATTGAAAATGTCAATAATCTTAATTATAATATATTCATTAGGGAAGTCGGCAGGATGGAGCAATTTCATCCGTTTCGGCGAATAGCATGCCTTAATAGTCGTTCTATATTTAATAGCTGTTCTATAATAAGTTACCATGGATTATGGAATAGCTATTTTTATGCCTATTCTATAAAGAGTGTATCTTTAAGTTTACAAATATGTTATAATAGCAAAGTTGCCGTCCCCAATCTGGCAACAGAAAGGGGGTGCTCAGTTGGAATTATTAATTTCGTTTATTATTTCTATCTTAGCAGGTATAACCTGTCATTATATTTGCAAATGGTTAGATAGAAATAAGTAAGATGGCAACAAAAAAAGTATAAGCCACTTTACGGAATAGAAAAACCCATGAGGTCGGATCTCATGGGTTTTTCGTCTGCTCAGTTGAACATTAATTTCGTTTGTCTAGATGCATTATATCATATGCTACCTGACATTTCAAGTATACATAAATATTGATAAAAGTATACATAAATCAAGATATTGTTTTTTTTCAATCATTTTAAAGTGTTGTTGCTACCTTTCCAGTAACAGAAAAGGAATTGAAAAATACAAAGATTTTCATTATAATATACTTAACAAGGAAGTCGTCACGATAGATGAAGCCTATCCCTTTCCGGCAAAATAAGATTATGGAAATAGCACCTTACTTTGTCAGAGTAGGGGTGCTATTTCTTATATACATATGTCAATATTGTGTCAATATTGCTACAATTAATAAAGTTATGTTTACAATCAAAGTCAATTCTTCATATGTAGTCATAAGAAACGACCTCCTTTCCATAAGGCTTGGAAATAGAGGTAATTCATACCCTGGCAACTTTTTAGATAAGTATAGTATATTTGCTTTTTTATATTGTAATGATAATAAAGATCTCAGAAGATTATCGGACTTCTGAGATCTTTATTTTTAACAACAGTTGTAATTTCGATCAATCAATATTGTATCAGATAAATTAAAAAAATACAATGAAATTGTCCATAAAAATCTTGGATTTCATTAGATATTTTAAAACATGTATGTTAAAATATAAGTACATATGGGGAATAAAAATAAAAAGGGAAGGAGTTTATTTTTTATGGGAAAATGGAGACAGGGCATTGCCTTATTTCTGACTGGAATTCTGATTATGACTAGTATATTTACTTGGAATAGTCCGGTCAGTGTTCATGCAGAAGAAAGCTTGATCAAGTCATCGGCAGATGGCTTTGAATATCGGTTAAAAGTTTATGAATCAGGAATTAAAGAATATATTTGCACGTCAGATACTACGCAAGTCTATGATAACTATCAGGATGCAATCAAAGGTCTTGCTGATATATCCAGAAAGATTCTGACAGAGCGAAAAGCTGAACCATTTACGGTTAAGATACCTGTAGAGATCAAAGCGGATAAAAAGGTTGCCGATATTGAGAATGGATCAAATCCATTTAATGATGCGGTACATAAAGAAACCTATAAAGAAACAGGAAATCCAAACGAAGGACAGGGATTAGCACAGTTTCTTGATGCCAGAGGAAATCTTTTGAATGATACGCTTGACAAAATCACATATGATGAAACTACGAAATCTTACAAAGGTGTGTTTTACTATCATATGTTAAGTCATCAATATGCAGAAAGATATTCTAAAACAATCACAAAGTTAAAAGAAGTAATAGACAGTTTAAATCTGGATGGAAAATCAGATTATGAAAAATGTATAGCAATTCGTAAATGGATTGCAAAAAACGTAAAATATGATGATGAATTTTTTAAAAATGCGGAAAGTTGTCCAAGAAAAAATGCTCATGATATGACAGGAGCTGTATTAGATGGTTATGCTGTATGTGATGGTTATGCATATCTTTTTCACTACATGGCAAATGCTGCAGGTTTACTAACATTAGTTGAGCATGGAGTGTTAAAGGGAAGTGGAAATCATGCTTGGAACTTGGTACAGATTGATGGAACATTTTATTATACCGATTGTACAGGAGGAATATCCTTAGACAAAAATGGTGAGCCAACAGCAGAATTTTTATATGGTCAGGATTATATGTTTAATCTTGATGTCACACCAAAAAATAATGATATCGAAAATACATATTCCAATATATCTAAAGATGATTGGTTAAAGGATCACTCTGTTTGTAAAGGAAAACATAATTTAGTAGAAAATGGTGGTAGATATCCGACATGTGAAGCTATGGGAACTACAGAGTATCATTGTACAAATACAGGATGTAACTATATCGAAAGAATATATACAGATCCACCAAAAGGACACAATTACGACTACACCAACAGCGAGATCATTCAGTCTCAAGACTGCACACATCCAGAAATAACCAGATATCGTTGTACACGTTGTAAAGATCCGAAGGATGTAGAAACCAAACCATCCCTAGGCGGCCACAAATGGCAACCAGGCGATATCATCAAAGAACCAACATGTATAACTAACGGAGAACAACAATACACATGCACTATCTGTAATCAGACCAAAACTGAACCAGTCAAAGCAACAGGACATGACTGGCAGATTAATAAGATATTAAGTGCAGCGACCTGCACCTCCAACGGGATCGCAAGATACATCTGTAAGACATGCGGATACGAAGAGAATCATACAATTTACGCCACTGGTCACAAACCAGAGATCAGAAACAAGAAAGAAGCCACATGCAGTAGCACAGGTTATACTGGAGACACATACTGCAGTGTATGTAACAAAAAGCTAAGCTTAGGAGAAACGATCGCCAAAAAAGAGCATACCTGGGTAAAACAAGACAATATTCCGGCAACGTGTGAAAAAGGCGAAATGGAAGTAGAAAAATGCAGCGTATGCGGAGAAACAAAAGAAACACAGATCAGCGATCCATTAGGACACGATTATGGAGAATGGAAAACTACAAAAGAACCAACCTGTACCAAATACGGAACGAAAAAACGCATCTGTAAACGGTGTAATGAATATGAGATCGATGTCATCGATCCGACAGGACATCAGCACACAAAGATCATCGATCAGAAAGCTGCAACCTGCGAGGGAAAAGGTTATTCTGGTGATTTGTACTGTGAGGATTGCCGTGTGATTATCCAGTTAGGACAGGAAATTGCTGCAACAGGACATACATGGGACGATGTAACGATCACAAAAGAGCCAACACAGACGGAGACAGGAATCAGAACCTATACATGTAAAAAATGCCATAAGACCAGAACAGAGACGATCCCGATGTTAAAAGGACATCACTGGGATAATGGCACAGTAACAAAAGAACCAACATGTACCGAACCAGGTGAGATGACCTATCACTGTACCGATGAAGACTGCAATGAATCCTACACAGAAACGATCAAAGCAACTGGTCATCAGCATACAAAACTGATCAATAAAAAAGATGCGACTTGTGAAGAGAAAGGCTACAGCGGAGATACTTATTGTGAGGACTGTAAGCAGATCATAAAGACAGGAAAAGCGATCAATCCAACTGGACATGACTGGGATAAAGGAACCGTGAAAAAGGCCTCTACGTGTGAGTCAGAGGGTATCAGAGAATACACATGTAATACATGCAAAAAGACTAAAGAAGAGACGATAGCATCAACGGGACATACAAAGACAGAAATCCGAAATAAAAAGGCGGCAACATGCAAGGAAGAAGGCTATACAGGAGACACTTACTGTGTCACATGCGGTAAGAAACTTGCAAGTGGGGAAACGATCGCCAAAACAGATCATGACTGGACGATCACAGAAACAGAAGCGACTTGTGAACACGATGGTATGAAAACATATACTTGTGATATCTGCGGCACAACAAAGAGCGAACCGATAAAAGCCAGCGGACACAAATTTGGAGCATGGACAACTACAAAAGAAGCCGATGTATTTTCCAAAGAGGAACAGAAACGCACCTGCAGCATATGCGGGAAAACAGAAACAAGGACGATCGGAGACAAGCTAAAAGCAACGATCAGCACAAACGCTGCATCCTTGAAACTAAAAAAGAAACAGTCTACAACAAAGTTTACGGTTACAGGATTAGCAAAAGGCGATTACGTAACATCAATAACAAGCAGCAACAATAAGATTGTAACTGTGACAGGAAACAAAAACGGCACATGCAAGATCAAAGCAGGATCAAAAATAGGCAAAGCAACGATCACGATCAAGCTTGCAAGCGGACTTACAAAACAGATCAAAGTCACAGTACAGAAAAAATCAGTGACATGCAGCAAGATCAAGAACGTGCCAAAGACGATCAAGCTAAAGAAAAAACAGACTTACCAGCTAAAACCAATAATCGATCCGATCACATGTACGGATAAGGCAAAATATAAATCTTCCAACAAAAAGACAGCAAAAGTAACAACATCCGGAAAGATCACAGCAGTTAAAAAGGGAAAAACAAAAGTGACGGTTGTAGTTGGTAAGAAGAAATTTGTGTGTAAAGTCGTAATACAATAATTTACTGAGATAGCTCTGATGACGAAAGTCGTTATTGGAGCTATTTTTATGAGTCTACTTACTGCAACACAGATATATAAAATTAAGAAAGATTAAGAAATCTTGACATAAAAAATAGAAATGGTAGTATGAGTATAGAAAAAGGTGTTACTTATGAAGATTCGTCTGATATCACGATTTTTGAATAACCGCTTACTTGTCAGGTCAGGCGGTTATTTTTCTGTCTTGGCAATTGCATGATAATATTATTTTGTTGATATTTTTTTCAATGATATGTTAATAATTGGGCTAGAGATAAAAATCTCTAGCCCAGTTTGATTCTTATAACTTTATAAGAAGAATAATATACAGTAATAGTTGTAAATATGTTTTTACAATTTTCTTGAGTAACCACTTTTTTAAGGTTCGCATTATAATTTCCTCCTTTCCCAAATGATAAATTAAATATGAGCGATAGAAAAAATAATAACTGCACGAAATTAATAGTCGTTCACACTTTAAAAAGAACATATGTTCTGGTATAATGAAGGAGTGAGGTGATGATATGTTAAATGTAAAGGAATTGGAAAAAACAAAGTTGGTTAATATTGTGGGTGAGATTCCGAATGTTCGATTACAGATTCTGGATCAAAGTGGTCAGATTAAAGAATTCAGATTAAGAGAAATGAAGATTGCAGGAGCAAGGACAGAAATTGATAGATCACTTAAAGAAAATTATTATGTTTATTATAAAGGTGTTGTGGAAATCTTAGATAGGTTTCATATAAATACCTATAAAAAAGTATTTAAGTATTCAGTTAAGAGTAAGAAATGGTTTATATGTGGAAATTACGATGATATAATGAAAGCACATAGAAAATTGTAAAAGAATAGAAGAAAGAGAAAAAGTAGAGATGTTTTTAGAAAATGAATTTTATTTGATGAATAAAGATAATAAAATACTAAAGTTTACTTGTGATAATTCTCCTCTGGGTGTGAGCTTTGAAGAAAAAGAATCTTATTCAGATATAAGACCGTATGGATATGATGAAATTGGTCAATGGATCAGTCAAAGACAGGCTCCGAAACATCGACAATACATTGCAGATCTTCTAAGAATGTGTGGATGTTATAACTTAGATGGATTTATCAGAGTCACACATGCTTTATCCTTAAACGATACCTTTTGGATCAAGCCAGTAAGCAGTCAGTTGCAGTGGGAAAATGTATCGTTATATCAAAATCAGTTTGATGAAACAATAGCTAAGATAGCGTTTGAAGGTGGACTTTATGGAAAAGAATTTACTACAACATCACCGGAATTTGGAACAAGTGGAAGTTTTGCAAAATGTTGGGTAAAAGAAGAGGACGGAATTTATCTTTTAAAAAGAGGAAGTGAAGGAGCAAGAAACGCTGGATTAGAACCTTATTCAGAAATGTACGCTTCTCAAATTGCCAATATCATATGCCGTGATTCTGTAATATATACAGTAGAAAAGTATCATGATAAACTAGCATCAAAGTGCAAACTATTTACATCGGAACGAGAAGGATATGTTCCGATCACAAAATTTTTTGATAAAATAGTTTCAGTAAAAGATATATTGGAAAAGTTCCAGGAGTATTATTGTGAAGAGGATTTTCGGAGAATGATCGTTTTAGATGCTTTGATATTGAACACGGATCGCCATATGGGCAATTATGGTTTTATCGTTAATAATGAAACGATGCAAGTAAAAAGAATGGCACCAATGTTTGATCATAATCAATCACTTTTACCATATGCAGAGAAAGAAGATTTTAAAAATTTAGATATTTATTTAGCTTCACGACCAACACAAATTGGTGAAGATTTTAATGAGGTAGCTCATGCACTATTAACGCCGGACATTCAATCAGATCTAAGGAATTTAAAAGGATTTGAATTTGAACAAAATGGCGAGTACAATCTTCCAGAACAACGTTTGAAAGAATTAAATAGATTGATTGATAGACAGATAGATGGAATTCTAGAAAGCAAAAGATTATATATTCCATCGAATGAATATACAAATAATTTATACGAATCAGAACAATATAATAATGACATTTCCTTAGAGTCTGATGAAATAGATGAAGATTTGGAAATATAAATATGTAGCTATCCCTAGAGGATAGCTCTTTTTTTATGCATATGTAACTTCTGTTCCCCAGGAACAAAAGTTAAAAATATAAATCCCTTTCTCGAACGGTTCCCCAAGGGAACCCCTTTTTTCTCCAACCTATAGTTTTATTCTTCTTCCTTTCTAAATTTGCTTTCTTAGTCTTTACTTATTCGTGTTTGCTTATATGTGCATCATAACAAATTTCGGCATGCTCGCAAGGGACGTTCCTTAATGCTCGCAAAGCTCCGCTTACCACTTAAACCCTTGCAATCATGTCAAAATTTGTTACAAAAGATGCACGCAAACCCGAGATAAGTAAAGACTAAGAAAGCAAATTTAGAAAGGAGGAAAATTTCAAAAAACAAATGTTTCCGAAAAATTAAAACGCACCCCTCAAAAAAGCTTCAGATCTTGAAAGCAAATTTTATGATCGGTTGTAGTTTAAAACATTAAAATTAAAAAGTTTGGAAGGAGAAAATTTTATGAGATACATAATTGGAATTATTGCAGGAGTGGTTTTGATCATGGGAGCTATTGGTGGAATGGAAAATGATACATTAAATATTCTTTATAGTCTGAAGATGGTGGTAATCGGATCAATTTTAATATATGGATGTTATATGGGAAGAAAAGAATACAGAAAGAAAGGCAGATGAGTAGAATGACTACTGAATATGCAATCATTCGAGGAGTTAAATTGACTTGACATGAGTATGATACTATGAAATAAGAATGGAGGGTAAAAATGCACGAGAAAATTTATAAAGCTTTTCATCAGGATATTTCGACAGATAATTATAATGAATTAGATGATGATTTAGAAATATAATGAAACAAAAGAAAAGACAGTTACTAAATTTAGTGACTGTCTTTTGCGTTGTCAAAACTTATGTGAGACACTTTGCTTCCTGGGGAATCAAAGTAAAAAAGTAACTTATGTTCCCTGGGAACATAAGTGAAAATATCAGAATCCCCTTCTCGAACGGTTCCCAAAGGGAACCCCTTTTTTCTCCAACCGATCGTTTTATATTTTTCACCTCACTTTATAGCAAATGGACTTCTTAATTTACTTCCAGAGTCTTCACTTATCGGTTTGCTGATGTGCATCATAGCAGGATTTATACCTGTTACAAGGGACGTTCCTTAATGCTCACAAGCGATGCTTGCTCCGCTTACCACTTAAACCCTTGTAACAGGTATAAATCCTGCTATTGACAGATGCACGCAAACCCGAAAGATAAGTGAAGACTCAGAAAATAAATTAAGAAATCCATTTGCTATAAAGTGAGGTGAAAAATATGAAACGATTGTTTCCGAAAAACAAAATACGCTCCCCATGCAGAAAAAGATCAGATCTTGAAAATAAATTTTTCGGTTCTGAAAGTTAAGAAGCAAACAAATTCAAGTAATTATAAGGAGAAAAGAAAATGACAAAAAATGATATTGTTAACGAATTAAATAAAATGGGATATGAAGTAAGAGAAGAAAATGTTGTAAAAAATGGCGTAGAATTTTTGGGAATCAGTATCATTGATTCTGACAGATATATGATTCCAGTATTTTATGTAGAAGATATAATAACGAAAGCAGAGCAAAGCGGTGCAACAGTAAAAGAAATTGTAAGAGATATGCTTAAGATTAATAACGATGCATTACGTGAGAGTGAAGAATTAAACAAACCAATACACTTTAATAGAGAAGATTTTTTAAAACGACTTTATGTAGGAGTTCAAAAGGAAAGCAAAGAAGATATTGTAAAATGCAAAACAGAATTTGAAGGAATCGAAAAATATTTATTTTTGAGAATGGAAGCATTAAACGATGCAATTTACTCAGCAAAAATTTCAAAAAATATATTGAAAAACGTGGATGTTGACGAATCCGAAGCATGGGAAACAGCAGAAAATAATGTTAGAAAAGAAACAGAAATTATACAATTATCAGGATTTCCAATGAGTGCAGAAGAATGCGAAATGTTTGTAATTTCTAATAAGTCTAGATTCAGAGGAGCATCAGCAGTGTTAAATAAAAAAATTATGAAAGCATTTGCAAATCTGGTAAATACAAAGAAAATTATGATACTTCCATCTTCTATCCATGAAATGATTTTGATTCCGTGTCACGATTGTGAATATGATATAGAAAGTTGTTCAGAAATTGTTAAACTTGTAAATGAAAATGAGGTAGAACTGACAGAGCAATTGACTGACAGAGCATATATTATTGAAGTATAATTTAACTTATGTTCCCAGGGAACATAAGTGGAAATGAGAAATTAACTTTATCCAATGAAATCAATCTTATGATTTCATTGGATAAAGAAAAGATTATATTTAGGAGTTGTTGAAAATGATAAAAACAAAAAAATGTAGTATAATAATACTAAAGGATGGAAGGAAAAAGAAATGAACATAAAGATATATCAAAAATTATGTGCTGAATCAAAAATTCTTTGGACACAACATTGTTTACAAAGAATGCAAGAAAGAGATATTAGTCGGTTAGATGTAAAGAATGGGATTGCAACAGGTGAAATTATAGAGGATTATCCAGACGATTATCCCAACCCAAGTTGTTTGATTTTTGGATATAATGTGAATGGGCATATTTTGCATATTGTTGCTGGGTGTGATAATATAAATATATATATTATTACCGCATATTATCCAGATACAAAAAAATTGATGCAAGAAATAGTTGTTATTGATTACCCACAAGTGGCTTGATGTAATTAAATATTGGTAAATATAAATATTAAAAAACGTCTTCATAATACACATATATATTTATGAAGACGTTTAAAAAACTCTGATTCCCAAGAAATATAAGTAAAAAGTTCTTAAAATGGAGAAAAGGCATCCATATAATGGATGCCATGATAATATTTAATATTATTATAATTAAATAAGATATTTTAATTATAATAATGTTTGGATATTTTGTCAATAGGTAATTAAAGAAAGGAAACTAGCTATGAAAATTATTTATCGTGCAGAAGATGGAAAAGAATTTGAAAAAAAGACAGATTGTTTATTATATGAACGTACATTAAATCTGTATTATGAAAATACAATACAAAAGGATAAAATACGTCGTAATTTTGCAGATGCATTATCAGAGTATGAGGTAAATGAAATTGCAAGAATACTTGAATATGGACTTTCAAAAAGTGACTTATCAGAGTTGGCAAAGTTACATAAAGCAAATCATTTTCGTGCAAAAATCGAAGATTTATTAACAACTGATAATTTCCATACTGATTGTGATAACTTCGTAAAAGAAAATTATGATTTATATATTGAATAAAGTTAAATTTAAGAAAGAGTTTTAGGATTGATTGTGCAGATGAAATCTAAAAAGAAATATCAGATTCTTTCAAAGATAATTAATGCGATTACTAAAAAATTATCCAGAAGATGGTTTAAAACATCTTCTGAATATAAAGAGTAAGCTGTGCGAAATCTATGAACAAGAAATATATTTGAAATCAGATAATAAATCAATAATGGAAGAGAATATAGAAGTAGAGATTACAATAGGAACTTTGATTCCCTGGGAACATAGGTAGTTTAAAAATGAAAAAGATATAAGTTTAGAAATTTTAAAGAAAGGATAAAAACATGTGTACAGAATTGGACGGGTTAATAGAAAAGAAAGAAAATTCGAAAAGTGAAATTAAATGTACAGTTAAAATAAAGAAATTTGATAATAAAAGATACTAAGGAAATGTTATATGAACAATTCCATTGCTACAGGAATATGGAGAAGCATATCGGGATTTTCTTGAATTAAAAGACTTATATAAAGAAATTAGAAAGATGCAAGATAGAACAGAGAGAGGTGATACATAGGTCATCATTGATGAACAATAAAAATTTATAAATGAAATTTTTATAATATAAGTATTGGCAGGCAAGTAAATATAAAAAGAAAAGAAAGTCTTCATGGTAAAGAAATGTATCATGGAGACTTTTTTGAATAACTTGTGTTCCCAAGGAATCAAAGGTGAATTTTTAAATTCACAGTCTGCGATAGCAGAGTCTTCTTTTCAATGATCGTGCCACTTTGAGCAGCAAAGTGGAAATTTAAATTCTTTGAATTTAAAGCAAGCATCCTATTTGTCCGACACGGAAAATAGAGCTTGTTGGTGTGAATCCCCAAACCCCTTGAAAATATGGGATGTATCCCAAACCCTCTATAATAAGCTGCTAAAAAGTAAATTTCACTTTGATTCCTTGGGAATCAAAGTTGAGTTGTGTGTAGATTAATGTAAGAGCAAGGATATCTGATTTGCATAGGTAGAAGAAATAAAGAAAATAGCAAAAAGTATCAAGGAATAATTGAATTATGATTCAGTTTGGCCTTGATATTTTTTTGAATATAATGTTGTAACAAACTTTGCTTCCCAAGGAATCAAAGTAGAATAATTTAATCATTTAAAACATCTAAAATTGAAAAGGTAACTAATTTTATTATTTATTCAATTTTGGAGGTATAAATGAATAACAATACAAAAGAATATGGATACATAAGAGTATCTAGTAAAACACAAAATGTAGCTCGACAGATAATAATGATGAAAGAGAGAGGGATACCGGATAAAAGAATTTACATAGATAAAATGTCTGGAAGAAATTTCGAAAGAAAAGAATACAAAAAATTATTGGCAAAATTAGATTCAAATGCTGTTTTATATATACCTGAGATCGATCGCTTGGGGCGAAACTATGAAGAAATATTAGAACAATGGAGAGTTATAACAAAAGAAATAAGGGCGGCAATTGTTGTATTAGATATGCCATTGCTAGATACAAGAAATAAAGATAAAGATCTGATGGGAACATTTATAGCAGATTTGGTATTACAAATTTTAAGTTATGTTGCAGAAACAGAGCGAATAAAAATTAAAGAAAGACAACGACAGGGAATTGATGCAGCAATGGAACGAGGAGTAGCATTTGGAAGGCCAGAAAGAGAAGTGCCAGAGAATTTTTATCCATTGGTTAAACTATGGATAAAGAAAAAGGTAACAGTTAGAGAGGCAGCAGAATTATGTAACATGCCAAGATCCACTTTTTATGCGAAGGCAAGAAAAATAATGGAAGCATGTTAGTCTACTTATGTTCCCAGGGAATCAAAGTTATGAAGAAGGACCAAAACAGTTTTGTATTGGTCCTTTTGAAAAAGTATAAAAAAATATCCAGAAAACTGTACTTTTCTGGACAAATCTATCTATTAATATAATACACCAGAAAGTACAAAAAAGCAATGTATTTTTACAAAAAAACCAATAATTTGTAATATTCCTAAAAGTACACATTTTGAGACAAATTTGAACGTTGATAAATAAATAGTTGCATGAATTACATCAAATGAAACTTTGGCATGGTTGTTGCGTACAAGTGTCACTCCCGATAAGCATCGGCAGATATAACCGCATATGCTAATGTATATGTAGGATATATGACGGAGTTGAACAGAATAAATTGATACTCTGGGTTTGTGTAACCGAAAAAATTTTTAATATAGGAAAGCAAATAAAAAAATTGTTTTCTTTCCTATATTAAAAAGGCTGTGCTATCGGCCTGATACGGGCAAAAAAATAATTTAATCAACTTGAATCGTTGAAAAAACATTTCTTATTTATATGATGAGTTTTAAATAAGGAATGTTTTTTTGCTATTCAAAAATATTTATTGATGACTGGAGGTGCAATTATGATTGCAAAACAAAAAGAAAAAAATGTGTATCTTGAATTGGCAGATAAACCATTACTTACACTAAAAGAATTTTGCACATATCTTGGAATTGGTCAAACAAAAGCCAGAGAATTGATAAGATCAAAAGATTGCACGTTTTCTTTAAAGATAGGAAATAGATGGTATATAAACAAAAGACTACTAGATAAGTGGCTATCTAAAAAAACATTAAAGAAGTAGAACATGGATCATAAATATGGTATATTGATTAAGTTAGAACCATAAGATGATTCGCTAAAGGAGGATCTCTAATGGGAAAAGGTATAAATGGAGAAGATTTAGGTAAAGGATATTATCAAAAAGCTAATGGATTATACTATGCAAAAAAGGGAGTTGCAGGTGAAGAGATTTATGATTCTGATATGAACCTGGAACAACTGAAACGCAGAGTTAATAAAAGAATAAAAATCATAAAAGAAGGCCCAGGAGTTATTTTTAAAAATGCCACATTAAACGAATGGTTTATGTGGTGGTATGAAAAATATAAAGCACCACGGCTTGCAGAGCAGAGTGCAGTAAATGTTTTATCAAAATATAAAAATATAATGGCAGAGCAATTTGGTGATTCAAAATTAAAATTAATTACAGAATTAGATGTAATTGATTTTTTAGAAGATTGGACAAAAAATCCTACACATGCCGTAAGTTCTATGAATAGCTGTTTAGGATATATGAATGATTGCTTTGAAAAAGCAATTGATTATAACCTTATAAAATTTAATCCATTTAAAGATAAAAAGATTAATGAGAAAAGATGTATTCAAGAGGTAAAAGATAAAGAAATTTCTTATCAGTACTTTTCTAAAAGCGATCAAGAAATATTATTGCAGTATTTTTATGAAAATAATCATTGGTATTATGCGATGTTATATGTAGCATTATACACAGGAATGCGAGTTGGAGAAGTTGGTGGATTACAGTGGAAGGATATAGATTTTGAGAAAAACATAATTTATATTCGCAGAGCATTGGTGAATTTTTACGCTGATGGAAAAAAGAGATTGTTTTTGTCATCAACTAAAACAGGAAATTCTGTGAGAATAATTCCTTTTGTGAAAGATGTTGGTGTCATTCTAAAAAAATGGTATGAAATCAGTAAAGATTTTTTGAAAAGGCAGAAGATCAATGGATATTGGAAAGGCAATGAAGAGAAATTTGGAGATTTAGTATTTACAACTAAATTAGGAACACCGGTAACTAGATATCAATTTGAAAAAATATTAAATAATTTTGAAAAGTCTTATAATAAGGAAGAGAATTTGTTATCAATAGTTGAACAAAGAGTTCCCATATATTTCCCACACCCCTATCCTCATATGTTACGACATACTTTCTGTACATACTTGATTAAAGCAGGAATTGATGTTAAAATAGTACAACGACTCATGGGGCATAAACATTTATCAACTACGTTAGAAGTTTACTATCACGTTCAAGAATCAGACATGTTCGATGAGATAGAAGTGTTTAATAAAAGGGAGGTTGATACTTTGAAGACATCTTACATTAACATGTTATATACAAAGACATCGTAAGATCTTCAACGAGAAGTTTAATGTTTGTAAAGATTGAATAATTAAATATATCAGATATAATATATTTGACCAGGCTGAAAGATGTTTAGGTATGCTTATAAATTGATTTCAAATATAACGAAGAAAAAAACTTCAACGATTCAAGTTGGTTTTACTATAAATTGTTGTAAGTAAGAGAGTTTAGCTAAAAAAGGTAGCAAAACAGTTGAAATAATTCTTGATTTTAAGAATTAGTAGAATCTGAATTTTGGAGAGTATATATTCAAGTGTTGAGTATATACTCTTTTTTTATGGGAAAATATAAAATCTTATGAATTAGTAAGTTATAGTTGTCAAAACAGTGCTTCTATGGTAATATAGAACATATGTTCCATATTGATTTTGCGATTAAAAAATATTTAAATGTAAAAATTAATTCTGAAAATGAGCAAAAAATTATGCGTTTGCAAAAAAAAGATTGATATTTTTTAGGATTTTGATATAATCTAGTATGTTATGCTAAAAAGTAAGAAAGGAGAATGTGATGCAACTTTCATATAAAAAATTATGGAAATTATTAATTGATAAAGATTTAAAGAAAAAAGATTTAAGCAAAATGGCAGGTATTAGTTCTACTTGTATTGCTAAACTTGGAAGAAATGAAAATGTAAATACTAATATTTTAGTTAAAATATGTACAGCGCTTAAATGTGATATTTGTGATATTGTAGAACTAGTAGAAACTTCATCAAAAAACGGAGGTCATCATGAACAATAGTTTAAAGCAGAGAATGAAAGAAGAGGGATATAAACTTTTAAGTATCGATTTGTTTTCTGGTCCAGGTGGCTTATGTACAGGTTTTAAATGGGCAGGAATATTACCATTGATTGCAGTAGAATGGACTGATACGACCGTTGAAACTTATTCTGTTAGTCATGATGCAGAAGTATTTGAATTGAAAAAATACGTAAAAGAAGAAGGATATGATGAAACATATTTGCAATCTTTTATGAATGAAAGTACTAGAACTCTTTTAATACACGGAGATATTAATTTGGTAAGTAGTAGAATGATAAAAAAATTGTTACTTGGTCGCTATGGGATTGATTCTAGAACGGAAACTGTAGATATTGTATCAGGTGGAGCTCCATGTGAAAGTTTTAGCATTGCAGGAACAAGAACAGTAGGTGATGAAAGAGACGATTTATTTAGTAATATTATTCGTATTTCAAGAACAGTAAATACTAAAACAATTCTTTTTGAGAATGTAAAAGGAATGTTTTCAAAGAGAAAAAATGGTGTAAAAGGCGCAATTTTTCAGTATATTTGTGATACATTTGAAGATAAGAATACAATGCCAAGTTATAGACTTGTTTCAAGAAATCCAGAAGAAGTATTGCTCACAGCAAGTGATTATGGTGTCCCACAGACAAGAGAGCGTTTGTTTTTGGTGGCAATTAGAAGCGATTTAGAAAACATTAAATTTTCTTATCCAAAGAAAACACATGGTGAAGAATGTAATAAACCGTTTGTTACCGCAGGAGATGCCATTTCGGATTTGCCAATTGTGGAGATGAGGGAAGAAAGTACGAAATATACTTATCCATCAGAATTTGAAAATGATAACCAAAGATGGTATGTATCAATAATGAGAGGTCATTATGATGCAAATGGTATACACTCTTGTGTTCCAAAACATTTAATAGAAAAGGGTCTATATAACGATAACAGTATTAGTTGTCATAAAGGACCGGGTCATATTAAGAGAAAGCAACAACTTTTAGCATTAATTAGGGAACGAGAAAGTATGCGTTCTGCATTTGATAGATTAACTGAAACAGGGGAAATTGATAAATATAGACATCTTTTTCCAAAAACAATTTATGGTAGTAGAAATAGACGATTATTGAATGATAAACCAAGTTTTACAGTTACATCACATTGTTTAGATGAAATTTTACATCCAACCCTTAATCGTGCAATAACGCCTAGAGAAGCTGCTCGATTACAGAGCTTTCCAGATTGGTATCAATTTGCAGGCCCATATGTGCAGTTCCATGGATCTAAAGAACAAGATAAATATGAGCAGATAGGTGACGCTATCCCTCCATTATTAGCTTGTGCGATTGGAAAACAATTTGTAGCTTGTTTATGTTAGAAGAAAAAACAAATTGGGTTAGTAATCAATAGTATTTACTAAAAATTACTAACCCATTATTTATTTTAGAATTTTGCATTTTAATTGAATGCTTTTTCCTTTCCTTTTAGATGGATATGTCCAACTAAAAGGTGTTCCAAAATGCCCATTTGTCGAAGATAGCAGATGGTTACAATATTGTCGTATTGTATGAATAGATGTTGAATGATCATTATTATCGTAAGTAATAATGTAATCAGCACACTGAGTGTCAGGATTTCCATCTCCGCCTTGTCCACCTAATGACCATAAAGATAATTTATCAATATAAGGTTCTAATTCTTTAGTCAAGTTATTACAATTTTCTTTTCCAAAAGATGATAGACTACCTGCACTTTGGAATAAGTTTAATAAATATCGAAGCCTTGTGTTTTGGCGATCTAAGACATCAGCAAATGTATCAGCTGTATATTGATGGACACTTACACTTTTGTCGCTACTACGTTTACAACTAATAGTATAATTTTCAGTTGAACCATTGTCTGTTTCTACAGTAACAAGCACATCTGTTTTTGGATTTCCACCTGATGGTAGTTTGCCAATTACTTTTTTATCGGATGTGGCAGAAATATTTTTGGTATGCAAACGATCTAAATTAAAACAGTTAATTATATTTTCAAATATATCATAGTGCATTCCTTCTATGGTCGAAGATTGATTTTTCCATTTAGATAAGTTTTGAGCATAGCTTAATATGACAGCAATTCTGTTTTCAAAATTGTTACCTTGTATATCTTTAATTTGCCCAGTAGATAAATTTTTAAGGGCATAGTGTTCAATCATATTGGATATTTCATCTTGAGATACAATAGCATCAATGGCGGAATATTCTTTATGGTTTTGGTATTTATCGTTTTGCTGAATAAATTTGTTTTCTTCCTTTGTAGAAAGTCCATCCGGATATATTAGATATACAGAAGAGATACTTTGATTAATTTTTTTCAAATTAAGAGCATCCCATTGTTGTCCTTTGATTCTATCCGTACGCATGGAAGTAGTAGTAAATAATGCCCATTTTGTCTCATCATGAAATTCTATAAGAAATGGTGTATAAAATTGAGATTTATTATATCCATCTTTACCAATTCTATAATTAGGATGGATATCTTTCAAGTAACCAACAGTCTTACATCTTTCTAAAATTTGTTCAAGACTATTTTGGGCACTTTGTCCATGTTGTTGTTTGTCAGCGTTTGAAAAAGTCATAATAGATTCTCCTTTTCTTTTCTAGGTAGCGGCATTTTTGATTATATTGAGTAAATGAAATTATTTTCAAAAAATTATTATTTTATTTAAAACAAATTATAGCAGGAAAGTATATAAAAATCTATATCTGCTGAATTACAATCTGAGGTTCTGGTTTGCAAAATTAAATTCCTGGGAGCCGATTTTGGATAAATATAAATGTTATCAACTACGTTTTTGAACCAATATTTCATGAAATTTCATTGATATTCTGGAAGTTAGTATTGCAAACATATATTTTCTGGAAATTAC
>OGYI01000114.1_pt1 | contig 96888 bp, 90 predicted proteins | sample 1576521 | NCBI WGS metagenome assembly OGYI01 (sample SAMEA3541484, study PRJEB24748) | human gut metagenome | biome: human gut; feature: human-associated habitat; material: faeces | place: China | collected 2012
CTGCGTCCTTTGCAGCCTTAGTACCGCTGCGTGTTTATCCGAGCGAGAGCGTGCCTGCACAGGAACCTTGCAGAGCAGCCGGCCGCGAAGAAAGACCGGGCGCTAAAGGCAGGGGCGGCACAGGCGGAACCAAAGAGCAGACGGCAAAGGAATGCTGGGATCTTATCTTTTATTCATTTGTATAGTAACAGGGATCGGGAGGGTTTTCCATTGCTAATATGGAAAGGAGCATGTATAATATGGAAAAAGCAGAAATTGTGTGTGGAGGTTTTTTTATGGGGGTATTGCTTAAGCTGATGGAGGAGCGGAGAATCAGTACTGCTAACTATATTACTTTTGTTAATCCGGCGCCTCATCCTGACAGGATTATGTCTGAACATGATTTTCTTTATATGATTGATGGGAGCTGGCGGATACGGGAGGAGGATGAGGCTTTTGAGATGCATTCGGATGATCTTTTGATTCTTCCTGCGGGGAGGCATCATTATGGGGACGGGCTCAGTACGCCTCATAATAAGCACATGTATATTCATGTAATTCCTTTGGGGAGTGAACGGGCGGCGAATGTGAATGGTTCCGGCTTTGAGGAAGGTGAGCCGGGATGTTTGGCGGCGGCTGAGCCGGCTGAGGAGTTTGCAGAGTTCCATTCTTTGATACATTGTCAGAGCAATCCTCATATTAAGGAGCTTTTTCAGGAGATTATTGCGGAGTGCTGGGCTGTTTCTTCTTTTCGGGAGCAGAAGCTTTCTCTTTTATTGAATCTGCTTATGCTTGAGCTGAAGGAGCAGCAGGAGAAGCCTTATTGTTCTTCCTCCAATAGTATATTGGAAGAGGCTTCCCGGCTGATTCAGACTACGCCTCAGACTTTTTTTACAGGAAAAGAACTGGCGGAAAGATTTTATGTGTGCGAGCGCACTCTTTCCAACCAGTTCAAAAAAGTTTATGGGAAAACGCTTTATGCTTATCAGATGGATGTGAAGCTGGAAATGGTCCGGCAGTTTCTTTTAAGCCAGCCGGAGGTGAAGCTTCATGAAACGGCTCTGAATTTCGGCTTCTGTGATGAATTCCATCTCAGCAGGACGTTTAAGAAAAAATATGGGGTGTCCCCCAGCAGATACCGGGAAATCAGCGTGGATTAGGCGGCATTTTTTCCAGCAGCTGTACCAGGTTATAGAGGGAATGGACTACCGCCAGGGGCTGTATCGTATGCTTCCTGTCCTGCGTGTGGGTTCTCCTTCTGTCGATTAATATGGAAGGGATACCGGCTGATGCCGGCCCTTCCACATCCTCATGATAGGAATTTCCTATGTAAATGGTATTCTCAGCTTCACAGCCGCAGCTGCAAAGCATTTTTTGATAGAAACGTCTGTCGGGCTTATATATTTTCAAATCTTCTGAGGAATAAATTCCATCAGGCTCCATTCCGTTTCTCCGGATATTCAGCAGCAAAGGCTCCGTGTCGGAATCGGCCCCGATGATGACCCGGTATTTTTTCTTAAGCTGGTTCACCGCATCTGCCGCTCCTTCAAAAGCCTTGCTCACTCCCAACGCTGTCTGCATAAAATCCGCATCTTTGTTTCTGTTTCCTGTGATTCCATAGCGGGAATACAATACAGACAGATCCTTCCTGAAGATTTCCGCTTCTGTCAGATAACCGTTTCCATTGGCTTCTTCCTTATGCTGTCTGTGTAAAATCTTCCATTCCTCACAGAACAATTCAGGATTCACTCCGCATTCCGTTAGTTCCGGAATCCTCCGTACCGCTTCCCGATAACCGGCGCCGGCGGCAATCAATGTACCATAGGCATCAAAAATAATCAGCTTTTTCATGACAGCTCCTGTAACCATGCAGTCTTTTGGCTTATATCAGGCCTTTCAGTTCGGGCAGCTTATCATCCCTTAAGAATACCGGGATCACATCCAGCGCGGCCTGTACCTGAATTGTCTGTCCTCCTTCATAAACGCTGCCGTCATGGACAGAAGTCCATTTGGCGCCTTCCGGAAGATAAACCTCTCTTTCATAAGAATCCTCATATAAAACGGGAGCTACCAGCATATCGCTGCCGTACATATACTGCTCTTTCATATCCCAGCAGCATTTCTGTTCGGGGAATTCATAGAACATCGGTCTCATTACCGGACGTCCCAGCATATGGGCTTCTTCCATGAGTTTTCTGGTATAAGGTCTCATGGCTTCCCGGAATTGGATATATTTTACAAGGGTGGTGCAGTTCTCTTCGCCAAAACTCCATACTTCATTGTCCGCACCTGTGGGCTGCATGATCTCTCCTGCTTTATTAACCACTGTTTCGGAAGGGGTACGATCGCCATGCAGACGCATTACCGGACAGAAGGTCCCCCATTCAAACCAGCGGACAAGCAGTCTGCGGAAGGCTTCGTCCTCCGGGTTACCGCCGGAAAAGCCGCCGATATCCGTGGTCCACCAGGGAATTCCTGCGATTCCCATGTTCAGGCCTGCGCATACCTGTCTGCGGAAGGTCTGCCAGTCGGAATGAATGTCGCCGGACCATACAAGGGCGCCGTAACGCTGGCTTCCCGCCCATGCGCAGCGCAGCAGGTTCACCACATTTTCCTGCCCCGCCTCCGTCTGTCCTTCATAGAAGGTTCTGGCATAGGCCTGAGGATAAATATTGCCGATCTGGGCGTTGGTTCCCTGGTAGTACCGGTAATTATCAAAATCATATCCGCTGTATTCCGGCTCCGCTTCATCAAGCCAGAATACCTTAATTCCGTAATCATAATAATTTTTCTTACATTTTTCCCATACATAGGAACGGGAACGGGGATTCGTGGCATCATAGAAGGTGCTGTTTCCATTATAAAGCATGGCGATATCCACGCCCTTTTCCGCCTTCACCAGCAGGCCCTTCTGTTTCATTTCCTCATAGTTTTCACTCTTCCAGTCAATCTGGGGCCAGATGGAAACCATGAGTTCGATTCCCATGTCCTTCAGTTCCTTCACCATCGCTTCCGGATCCGGGAAAAATTCTTCATCAAACCGGAAATCGCCCATCTTGGGCCAATGGAAGAAGTCACATACAATGACATCGATAGGAATCTTTCTTTCCTTATACTCTCTCGCCACCTTCAGCAGCTGTTCCTGGTTCCAGTAACGCAGCTTGCACTGCCAGAAGCCCATGCCATATTCAGGCATCATGGGAACCTTGCCCGTAGCATCGCCATAGGCCTGTTCTATTTCATCCGGGGTATCTCCGGCCGTGATCCAGTAATCCATCTGTTTGGTGCTTTCGGCATACCATTCCGTGGTGTTGGAAGCGAAGCTCACGCGGCCGACCGCCGGGTTGTGCCAGAGGAAGCCATAGCCCTGATCGGAAAGGACAAAGGGAACACTGGCCTGGGAATTCCTGTGGGCCAGTTCCAGATTACAGTTCTTCACATTCAGGATATCCTGCTGATACTGTCCCATGCCGAACAGCTTTTCAGCCGGTTCCGAGGCAAAGGTAACCGTCAGATGGAAATCCCCGCCTATGATGGGCTTGAAGAAACGGTTTCTTTTATTCAGTGCGCCGCCTTCTCCCGCCTCTTTCAGGAGCAGTTTTCCATTCTGGTTGTAAAAAGAGATGTCACATTTTTTGGACCATCCGCTAACCTCCAGCACCGCCGTAATTTTGCCGTTTGTTATGACTCCCTTGTATTCCTCCACCTTGATTTCGGCTTTCACCGGTTCCTGGGGAAGGAGGGCATAATCCGTATCCTCCAGTTCTCCCAACACAGTGGAACGCACACGGAAGCTGTTGGCTCCCCAGGGTTCTACGGAAAGCACTTCCCCGTCCCAGCGGTAAACCAGTGCATTTCCTTCCTGACTCATCGTATACATAAGCAAATCCTCCTATACAAAAAAATGGCAAACCGGCTTGTCCGGTTCCGCCTCCTTTGAGGCTGGAACACACGGTTCACCTGTCTGCCATCATTATATTCATTCTTTTCGGATGATTCATTATATATTTTGACCGTTTTTTTAAGTATCCTGACCTTTTCTGTATTTCTGCGGAGTTGTGTGATAAAGCTTTCCAAACTCCGTGGTAAAATAATTTCCGCTTCCGAATCCTACATCCAGCGCGATCTTTCCCACCGGGTCATCCGTTTCCCTCAGAAGCCGTTCCGCTTTCTGTAGCCTGACTCTCTGCACATACTCCACAAAGGTCATATGGAAATTATCTTTAAAAAAACGGCAGAGATAGCCTTCGCTCACGGACAGATACGCCGCAAGGGAGTTCAGCACAATACGCTGGGTATGGTTTTCTTCCACAAAACCTACGATTTTTCTTATCATCTCACTTTTTCTCGTATTTGTTTTTACCGGCTTGATTTCCCCCTTCTGCAGCATGAGAATATCATAAACCACCTGAAGAAGGTATGCACGGACTAGGACTTCATAGCCCTTTTCCTTTTCATCAAATACAAAAAATGTTTTATTGAGCATCTCAAACAAAGCTTTCTGTATAGAATTTTTTTCACGCAGAAGTATGAAATGTCCCTGTTCCTCTGAAAAAAGAGGATTCAGATACTTCTGTTCAATCCGGTCATTTGCCATGCCGGAAAGAAAGCTGTAATCAAATACCACCGCCCTGAACTCCAGCTGAGTGCCGAAGCAGTCATGGGAACCATGCAGCGCGTTAGGCTTTATGAGAAGCACATCTCCCTCTTCAATAATAAAGGGTTCCGCCTCCACCTGAAAATTAGCCTTTCCGGAGGTAATAAAAAAAATTTCAATTTCCGGATGCCAATGATAGCTCAGAGGCATCTCAAAATCTTGTTCCATTTTAGTTTCGTAGGCGCTCACCGGAAAAAGCAAATCCCCATGCTGCCTGTTTTCCCGTAACGGTCTGGATATCTTCATGTTTTTCTCTACTTGTAGTCCTCCACGTCAAATTCACGGTCTTTAAAATAATACTTTCTGTCTTCCTCAGTAATTTTACGCAGAACCCGGCAGGGATTTCCCACGGCTATCACATCATCCGGCAAATCCTTGGTAACCACGCTTCCTGCACCAATCACCACATTATTGCCAATGGTTACGCCGGGATTGATCACCGTATTCCCGCCCAGCCATACATTGTCTCCGATAGTGACGCCGATACCGTACTCATAGCCGGTGTTCCTGGAATCCGGATGCACCGGATGACCTGCCGTATAAATAGATACATTCGGGGCAATCTGTGCATTTTTCCCGATCACCACTTTTCCCACATCCAGTATTGTGAGATTGTAATTGGCAAAAAAGTTTTCTCCCACTTCTATGTTCCAGCCATAATCACAATGAAAGGGGGTCTCTATCCAGATATTTTCCCCGCATTTTCCTATGATTTCCTTTATCAGTGCCGCCTGTTCTTCCCCCTGTTCCGGGGACAGGCTGTTATAGCGGTATATCCTTTTCTTATTTTCCATCCTCTCCTCTGAGAGGCCGTCCAGCCACGCCTTATAGGGCAGCCCTGCAAGCATTCGTTCCTTCTGATTCATTCCATTCCTCATTTCCGCAGCGCATCCCCTTTTTCTGCCCATGGGATAATGCCGCTTATTTCTGCCTTTATACCTGCGAAGGAGTATTCGGCTCCGTTCTTTCTTCCATAAGCTGCAGCATCCGATTCTGTGCAAGGCATATCATCCCTGTTTCATAGTCCTCCTCCAGACAGGAAGAGACCTCCACCTGCACCCGGAATTTTCCGGAAAGGCGTCTGCACACATACTGCTCCAATCTTTCCGCCATTCCATCCGTCAGAAAATCTCCATACAGGACAAAACGGGAAGGGGCCACGATACAGGCAAATGTCGTCAGCAGGGCTTCCAGCTGGCATAAAACCTGGTTTTCCTTATAATAATCCAGTTCTTCCCAGGGAACAGGAACGTAAACATCCCCCATCTCTCCCGCGAAATGGGAATTCCCGTAGTAAATACTTCCATCCAGAATCAGTCCTGCTCCCGGCAGAAAGGAGCGAGGAAAATAAATCCCTACCAGGGAAGTAACATCCATACCGCAATGCTTCCTGTAATAGCCATAGGCCATGGCATTGATATCATTCTCAAACAGGACGGGAACTCCGTACTTTTCCCGGATGCGGGGCAGGAAATCCAGTCCCTCCAGCCCGGAGAAATCATTTATGGTTACTACATCATCAATGGCTTCCCCGGGCAGTCCGAAAGCGATAAGCCCGATATTGCCAAAACCGGCAAAAACTTCATCAAGACAGCCGTCAAAGCTTTCTGCACCGATTTCTTCCATATACCCCTGACGTTCCCACAGCTTCTGCCCTTTCAGATCCACAACAAGCGTATGAATATAATTCCTGCCCTCCAGCTGATGCCCATAGATAATCACCATAGTCCGGTATCCGTAACAATAGCCGTACTGCATGGAAGGACGGCCTCCGCCGGAGGGTACCATTCCCAGTTCCTGAACCTCACCCTGCTCAAGCATTTCGGTAATCAGCGCATTAACTGTCACAACACTTAACCCCGTCAGCCTGGAAAGCTGCGGCTTTGTTGCCTTCCCTTCCCCGGATAAAACACGGCGCAGAGTGCTAATATTCAATTGTTTCATCAGCCTGGTATCCGCTTTCATCCTGTCACTCCCGGTAATATCTGGTGAACCTCCTGCCGCTTACGAAAGAAACTTTATAAAGGTTATTTATAATGTAATGGAAAATGAATGATTTGTCAATCTCAGAATATCCTGTGCATTTTAAGAAGATAATCCAGCAGGGAGAGACTCTTTTCTTCCTTTTGGTCTCCGCCGGTTCCTCCGGGGATAACGGAAGGCTTTGTTTTCCCGTGGAAATCGCTCCCCATTGTTTCCAGCATTCCCAGTTCCTCCGCCAGCTTATGGAACCACTCCACGTCCTCTTTTTTATGATAACTGCTGTAAACCTCCAGGCCTGCCGCACCCTTTTCTTTCATGGCGCTGATTCTTTCCCTGCTGCGGCCCACCGTATTGATCGGATGGGCGATTACAGAAATTCCCCCTGTATCCGCAATCAGCTTCTGCGCTTCTTCAAAGGGAGGATAGGACACCGGCAGATAAGCCGTTTTTCCCTGGGAGCAATAATCCCAGAAAAAATTCACATAGGGATTATCCGATCGTTCCCCGCCCTCTCTGTAAGGAGCCAGGAGAGGATTTTCTGAATTTCTGTCATCCGCCAGAGCCGCCTCCGCAATTGTTTCCCCTACCACAACCCCATCACGGGACATGGCCAGAACCTTTTCCTCCTCAAAAAAAATCCCTGTGTCTTTGAGAATTTTCATAACCTCGGACGAATTTTTCTTTTTCTGTGACAGAATATCTTCTTCCAGCTCCCTGTATCTGGGATCCTGAAAATCGATCCCATATCCCAGCAGGTGCAGATCCACTCCCTCAAAAATACAGTCAAGCTCTACAGCAGGAATTTCCCGGATCCCAAAACGGGAACAGGCCGTCATCATCCGTTCCACCCCTCTGACCGAATTGTGGTCGGAAAGAGCAACTACCTTAAGCCCGCTGTCGTGACATATTTCCGCCAGCCTTTCCGGAGAAAACTCTCCGTCCAGGCTGATCTGTGAATGCATGTGCAAATCCAGCCAGCTCATAGGCTGCCCCTCTTCTGCCTGTCCAGCAATTCCTGCAGCGCTTCATCGCTGTCTTCGATCCAAACGTCTTCCTCCTCCGCATTCAGGCCCAGATATTCCCGTAAGGAGCAGGGCTCATCGCTGTTATTCCATGTGTCCACGTAATCGTCAATTTCTTCAAAGGTTATTTCTCCGTCCAGGTAACGTTCTTTAAATTTTTTCTCCATCTCTTCCTCTCTCTGTTCTTTAATTTTGCTTTACTGCAACAAAGGTCACCACCTGTGTGACAAGTTCCACGGGGCCATATTCCCGGGGTATCTGGTATTTATGCTGTTTTACTGTTTCCTTACGAATCCCGAATCCGCTGAAAACACGGTGCAGATACCGCTGCATCTCTTCCGTCTTCAGGTTCACTTCAAACTGCGGTTCTCTGTAACAGCCCGCATTTTGGTCGAATTCCGTCATCTGCGAATTTATTATCAGGCATACGATCCCGTTATCTTTAAGGCCGCGTTTGATTTCTTTCAGTTTATTGACAAAGGCCGCCTCCGATTCGGCATGTTCCAGAACGGAGACCGCAATAATGAAATCGAAGGTATCCTCTTGTATCAGATAATCCTCCAAAGGCATAAGCACGCCGGTTATGTTCTTTTCCAGACCATATTTTCTGCAGTTTTCCTTCAGTTTGTCTATCGCCACATCCAGAATATCCACCGCCTCTGCCCTGCATTTATCCCGGAAGTGACAGACAAAGGGAATGCAGCTTCTTCCTACTCCGCATCCCAGATCAAGGATATTGATTTCCGTATAATTATCAAAATACGGATATAGATCCGTAATCGTTTTGATCGGCTTTTGCAGCCAGGAGCCTTCCCGGAATAGTTCTGCGCTTTCATACTGTGCGATATGAGACAGGCGCTCCGCCTCTCTTATTGTCTCCAGCGCTGATTTTTCCGGGACGGCCTTCGCTTTATTATCTATCATCAGAAAAACTGTACCTCTATCTGTTTAAAATCCGGTGCCTGGTTATTAGTATAACTGACTGCTGCAGTGCCTGTCAAACAAGAGCGCCTATGCAGGGACTTATACCGACTGTAACGATTTCTACGGCTGATAATATCTTTTATATATCTCCACCTGGATTTTTTTAATCATCGACCAGATATTGCTGTCCTGATTGGACAGTACTGTCAGAGTGATATCTTCCTTCGGATAATATAAAAATTTTGCGGCCACTCCGTCATTGCTTCCATCCTTATAGATGCAGAAAGGCATGTCCTCTTCCTCCAGCAAATAGAATTCGAATCCATATCCATTTTTCTTATATAATCCGGGAATGGACAGCCATTCCACCGTATTGGAAAACTCACAGTGAGGGCTAAGAAGCATCTCCGCATATTTTTTATTCAGAATGATGTGCTTACGGACTGCATCCAGAAAAAGATTCAGATCTCCGGCCGTTGTGTAAACGCCTCCGTCAGGAGTTCCTACCGGAGGATAACAATAAATATTTTTTTTGTACCCCTTAAACCGCCCTTCTTCATCCAATATGCTTTTATAGCCCTCCGCCGTGTTTTCGTTAATCCCGTCCATTGAAAAAAATCCGGTTCTGTTCATACCCGCACGCTCGAAAATATTGCGGGTGAAATATTCCCTGTAATTAAGGCCGCTTGCTTTTTCAACCGCCATGCCCAGCAGGATAAAGGAGCAGTTGCAGTATCTGACATTTGTCCCTGCTCTGAAATTCGGCTCTTTATAGGCAAAATTCTTCAAAAAGTCCCTGCATTCCCGTATCGCATAATTGGGGCTGTCCACAAACAGGGCCGAATAATCTTCTCCGGCCTCTTCATCCGCATCATCCGCTATACCGGAAGTATGGTTCAGCAGATGCTCAATCGTCACGTCTTCAGGGATTTTAGTTCCGGATAAGTCAACGATATTTACTATCCTGTCCTCAAGCCTCAGCTTTCCTTCCTCCACAAGCTGCAATACTGCTGCCGCCGTGAATATTTTGGTTATGGACGCCACGTCAAACCTGGTCTCCGTATTATTAGGGATCCGGAAGGGACGGCTTGCATAACCATACGCTTCGTTAAAGACAGTTATTCCTTTTCTTTTCAGCATACACACGCCGCTGAAATTATGATTCTGAACATATTCTTCGCAAATCTTTTCAAGATAATCTTTCATTTTTCATTCTCTCTTCTGTTTTTATGCTATTCTTTTTATCAACCGGGCTTTCTGCATACGAAGCCGAGGCACTGCGGCAAAGCCGCACAAGGATTTTTGTGCCAGTCATATTTGTCCGGTTCGTCATTTTTATCTGACAGATAATTATGATTTGGCAGGTCTTCCGGGATACTGTGAAATTCCTCCATCCTCAGGATTGAAAAACCTGAGACAGCAAAGGCATTTACATAGTCCTGAATGCGCCAGTCATAAGTAACATCATCAGGAAACGGTCCTGTCTCTTCATAGGGCTTCCGTATAACAAATTTCCCCGCCTCCAAACCTTCTTTATCAAACGGCCTGCTCCATGGATGCGTATCAAACATGATATAAATGCCGCCTTTCTTCAAAATACGGCTGAAGTTTTTATACATGGCTGCAAAATCCCGGATCCATACATGTACGCCGTTAGAAGTGTATACCAAATCAAAAAAATCATTGCTCAACTCATTCAGACTCATGCTGTCACTATGTAAAAATTTGATATTATAATTTTTACCTTCCGCTCTTTTTCTCGCATTCTCAATCTGTCCGCAGGAGATATCCGCAGCAAAAACCTCCGCTCCCATTTCGCAAAAAGAGAATGCCGCCACGCAGTCACCACAGGATGGGACACATACTTTCTTTCCCTTCAAATCCGGAAAATATTCCGCCAGTAATTCTGCCACAGCTTTCGGGAACCCCCTGCAAGGATCTTTGCCTATTTCCTTAAAAATTTCAGCATAGTCAAGCTTTCCGAAGTGTTCATCAGAATAACTGTCCCATGTCTGTTCAATTTCGTTATGTTCCTGCATATAAAGCCTCCTTTTTCGGTTTCTGCCTTTCCTATCGCAAACTTCTTTCTATACCAGGAAAAACTTCTTCTTCGTCCGTATCTCTTCCTTCCAGCGGAAGCAATCGTTTAAATGCAGCATGACATGACGGGTAGGCGGCATCAGCAGCAGACCGGCAACATCCTTCTTTCTCCAGAAATCAAGCAGCCAGAAGGACTCCTCCTGTCTGGTTACCCCGCCCTCATTCAGGATCCTGTCCAAATCATCACCGGATACCTTGCGCCGCATATCTTCCGGAGTGAGACTCTGCACCAGCTCCCTTGTCTGCCTGCCCACTTCATTACGGTACTTCAGAAGCTCCTGTATATCCGCTTCTTTGCTTAACGCCATTATTTCCTCATCCTGTAAGGCATTCCCAGTGTCCGTTATGGATACGTGAAGACGCTTTTTCCAATCTTCATTAAAGATTTGATTTCTTCTCCCAACCAATATATTCATGGTAAGATCTTCGATACGGGCAATATGCCATACCACCCAGCCAATCGTCTCATCCTTGGATTTCGGCATAACGGCATATTCCTGATCCGTTAAATCCCGGAATAAACCGTCCACTTCATTCTCACTTCCGCCTGCCATTTCCGAAGGAAACAGCTTCTCATGGATTTCCAGAAATAATTTCTTCGCTTCCGGGAGTTTTTCCCTGTTACGTAAAATGCGGTTTAAATCCTTATGCTTTTCACTAAGGCCTTCTCCAAAATATTTCATATTCTTCTCCCTTTTGCCAATCCAGATACAGATGCTTCCATGTTACCATCTGTATCTGAAAACTTCAATAATTACCCAGTCAAAAGCAGAAGGAATTCAGAAACTAAATTCCTGACTTCTAATTCAAAAAAATATATCGTTTTGGTATCAGCCTTTTTTGATATGACAGTAGATAAAAGGGTGTAAATGTGGTACTATACACTAAAGGAAGGTGAAGCCATTTGGAATTGGATATCAACAATTTGCGTAAAATATGTATACCTGAAAATATAGAAATAACCATGCACGCTGCGAGGAGATTGGAGCAAAGGGGCATTTCCATCAATGATATAATTCACTGTATTATACATGGAGAAATTATTGAGCAATATCCGACAGATTATCCGTATCCCAGTTGTTTGATACTGGGTATTTCCGTCAATGACAAATTGATACATACAGTCATTGGAAGTAATCAATCACAACTTTGGATAGTTACGGCATATTACCCAGACATCAATAAATGGAGTGAAGATTTCAGAGTGCGGAAGGAGGATTGACATGAAATGTTTTTTATGTAAAGGTGATTTAGAGAAATCTACTACAACTTATATGACCGATTACAATAACTGTTATATTATTATCAAGAATGTACCTTGTACAAAATGTACCCAATGCGGTGAGGTTTATCTGAATGGTGTTACTGTCCAGAAAATCGAAACTATTATTCAAAGGCTTAAGGCGGCTTTAACGGAAATTGCCGTTGTAGATTTTACACAGGCAGCCTAATGGCAAGACATTGGCGTGGAAAAGGCTAGTTCATTAAGAACTAGCCTTTTTACGTTGTCCTCTGTGCCGCCATTGAAAACGACTGCAATTATCTACATCAGAAAAAAGGGCCAACCAAAAACATAGATTTTATCTTTATATTTTGATTTTCGTCCATTTTCCGGAGCGGAACCTCAGGCTTGTGAGAATAAACCGAACCAGCTGATCGGCGCAGACACCAAACCAGATACCGATGATTCCCAGTCCTGCCGTATAGCATAACAGGTAGCTGGCGATAGGGCGCACGATGGTTACGCTGACCGTGGACGCTATGGTAGTATAAATCACATCCCCCGCACCTCTCAGGCAGCCCATATAAATAACCTGCGCTATCTGCAGCAGCACCACGACAACAATAACCCGCATGATTTCCACGCCCATGGCGATGATCTCCGGTTCGGAAAAGAACAGATTATATAAGTATCCGCCGCAGGTCAGATATACCACAGCCAGGACAGCGGCTATCATCCGCCCGATATTCTGGCATATGCTTCCGTAGGTTTTAGCCATATCCACATTTTTGGCCCCCAGGCTCTGCCCGATCAGCGCTACGGCCGCCACCTGCATGCCGTCCCCGAAGGAGAAGGACAGGCTCATGACATTCATTCCCACCTGATGGGCGGCAAATGCCGCGGTTCCCATTTTCGCCGCCATGACCGCAACGGACAAAAATCCCACCCGGACAAGAAGCTGCTCCGCAAGGACGCTGGCCCCCAGCTTGACCATACTCTTCCCAACCTCCAGGGTGGGGCGTATTTTTTCTCTCCACATATAAGGGAAGCTGATAAAATCATTTTTACAGGCCGCCACGATACTCATAATACAGCCGACCATACTGCCGATTACCGTAGCGATGGCCGCTCCCGATACTCCCAGCGCAGGGAATCCGAAATGCCCTTCAATCAGCAGATAGTTGAAAATAACATTGACCACATTTGCCGCCACATTGGTTTTCATGGCAATTTTTGTATTGCCTGCCCCTCTCTGTGCGGCATTCACCGTCAGGGAAATTACCGTAAATATAATGAATCCCATGATAATTCGGAAATACTGTACCGCTTCCGTGTGGGACGCTTCCTCCGAACCGCACATGCGGATGATCGGATCCGCAAATATCACACAGGCCAGACTGACAATCACCGACATAATCAATACAAAAAAACAGGCCGCACACAGAACCTCATTGGCTCCTTTCTGATTTTTCTGGCCCTTACGCCGTGCTACCAGCGCCGAGACGGATACATTCACCGCGATAAAAACAGCCAGTCCGATAAACTTAGGCTGTGTAGTCAGGCCTACCGCCGCCACGGCATGGGCTCCCACCCTGCTGACCATCAGGGAATCCACCATTCCCACCAAGGCTACAAAAAATGATTCCAGTACAGACGGCCATGCCATCTTCAGCACCGTCTGTATGTTTTCTCTGCTATACTTTTTCATGTCCTCCCCTTTCAGGCATTTTTTACTATCCTGCCTTTCACTTATTTTATTGTACGTTACATTTCCGGGGCTGTCCATAAGCGAACCGTCAATTTTGCAGAGTGTTTTTCGGCAAAAAGCCGATTGACTGGTGTTTCCCGGCGGATTATGATAAGCAGTGGCATAAAATAAGTTTTCAGGAAGGGCTTACTCCTATGGAAAAAATACGCTGCATTATAAAAAAAGATCCCGTTCTTATGATCTCGGGACTGCTGGCTGTCATCTCGGCATTCTTCATTCCGCCGGATGCCGCCTATCTTTCCTATATTGATTTCCATGTGCTCGCTCTTTTGTACTGTCTCATGTGTGTCATGAACGGTTTTCAGGAAATAGGGCTTTTCCAAAAGCTGGCTGTTTTTATCCTTTCCCGGACAAAAAATACAAGGCAGCTGACAGCCGTCCTTGTATTCCTGTGTTTTTTCCTGAGTATGTTCATCACTAATGATGTATCACTGATCACCTTTGTTCCCTTTACGGTCCTGATACTGACTATTATCGGACAAACAAAGCTGATGATATATGTAATTGTCCTGCAGACCATCGCCGCCAATCTGGGCAGTATGCTGACTCCTGTGGGAAATCCCCAGAATCTTTATCTGTACAGCCTTTCCGGCATGGATATTTCTCTTTTTCTGAAAACCATGCTGCCCTATACCCTGCTTTCCGGGCTGATGCTCCTACTCGCTCTTTTCTTAAAGCCGGGAGAAGAGGTTTCCCTTCAGGCTGTTTTCACGGAAACGAAGGCTATGGCACGCAGGCCTCTGGCAGCTTATACCCTGCTTTTTCTTCTGTGCCTTGGCTGCGTACTCCGCCTGATTCCTTGGCAGGCCGTTCTTCTTATCCTTCTCGCTGTCCTGCTTTTCTTTAACCGCAGATTATTATTAAAGGCTGACTTCGGCCTTCTGTTTACTTTTGTCTTTTTCTTCCTGTTTATAGGAAACATGGGGAGGATACCGGCGATTGTGGGTTTTCTCCGCTCTGTTTTATCCGGGCATGAGCTTTTCCTGTCCATTGCCGCCAGCCAGGTTATCAGCAACGTGCCCGCGGCCATTCTTCTTTCCGGCTTTACCGGGAATTATCTGCCCCTTCTTGCCGGCGTGAATATCGGCGGCCTGGGCACACTCATCGCTTCGCTTGCCAGCCTGATTTCCTACAAACAGTATGCCGGAACCGCCGGCTGCCATAAGGGACGCTATATGCTGTATTTTACCGTGATGAATCTGATTTTTCTTGCGGCTCTCGCCATTCTTGCCGCCCTGCTTTTATAGAGGATGCTTATCTCCGTGCTGCAGCCGCCATATATGTCATGCTTCCGCCATGCTTTTCAGTATGGCTGCCGCCTGTCTGAAAAAGGCCTCCTCACGAAGGAAATCTTCTTTTCCCGCAGTCATAGTCAGATTGAGAACCCCTTCCTCCCCCAGCGTAGCCGCACCGAAAAGCCTTTTTGCATTGGGGACAAGGGGCGGTGCAAAGATGAATTCCTTAAGCCGGTAAGCGCCGTATACGGATGGAATCGGCAGCTTTCCCAGATTGGTCACGCTGATGCCTTTGGGATTTCCATGATAGCCGAACATATCTCTCACCATGCCCGCCGCTTTGTTCTCATAACCGGCATAGCCGGAAAAGTAAGCCGCGTCTACCAGCGAAGGCCGGAGTTCTCCCATAAACCGGAGAAGAAAATATTTGTCCGATTCCCGGTTCAGTTTTTTATAAATGAGCCGGTGTACCCTGCACGCATTTTCCCAGAAATCCAGGGACGGATTGTAGGCATAGGTTATGGAAATTCCCGTGGCATAGTTTCCCATCCCCTCATACCCGTCCGGGCGCACGCTGGCCGCCAGGCCTATGCTTCTTTTTTCTCCTGAGGCCCGGGCTAAAGCTGTGACAAGAAGGCTGTTCAGGGTAACCTGATGCTCCCGGGCCCTTGTAAGCAGTCTTTCGCATTCTTCTTTAGGAAAGGTTTCCAGTGAAATCCGGATATCTCTGTTTTCCCAATATTTCCGATGCAGTTCTCCATAATCTGCCCAGCCGAATACCCGTCCGCTCTTATCCCAGCTGCTGTTAATCCGCCTCATCAGGAACTTCAGAGGCGGCTTCAGCTTTCCTTTTGCTTCCTGTCCGGGGAAAGGATACAGCTGTAAGGGACGGTACGGGATCTCTTTTCCCGCCAGCGCCGTCATAATGTCCCTGGTCAGACAGGCAAAGGACATGCCGTCCCCGGCCAGATGATGACCGATTATAAGGAGCCGGCATTCCTCTTCCATAAACCATGCGAAAAACCGAAGCAGCTCTCCATCTTTCAGTGCAAAAGGAATGGATGCCTGGCTTTGGATCACCTCTTTCCAGTCTTCTTTTACGTACATTTTCCGGATATGGATTTCCTTTTCCTCTCCGGTTTCATAAAAGGCACGGCCATCCTCTTCTAACAGTATCCTGCTCCGCAGCATCTCATTCCTGGAACAGGCCTTCCTTACCGCTGTCTCCAGAGCCTGTATTTCCACCTTTCCTCCGATCACTGCCATGACAGAAACCTGGATGCTCGGTGAAAACAGATGTGTTCTTTCTTTTTTGATTTCAGCCTTCATGGGCAAACTCCTTATAAACTTCTATTAACAGTTCCCTGATTTCTTCACGAGGCAGACTGGTGGTGTTCGTAGCGGCAATGGAGGCAATACCGTGGGTGAAAACCCATACCTTCACAAATAACCTGGCGTCTGCCTGCTCCGGCACAGCTCCCGCCAGTTCATAGATGCTGTTCATCCGGAAGCTGTCCGACATGCAGAGCAGCCGGAACAGATTTTTTTCCTGTCCGGCAAGTTCCACATACCGCAGCCCCATATACAGAAATAACGGCTCCCCATCGGGATTTTCCATCATTTCTTTTGTAAAAAAAACTCTTGTCCTCTCATAAACTTCTTTTTTCACCTCTTCCATATTCTGAAACACATGGAAAATCGGCTGGGTGGAGCAGCCCAGCCTGTGTGCCAGTTCGCGCGCCGTCACATGTTCGAATCCATTTTCTCTGGTCATTTCAAAGGCTGTTTCTATAATCTCTTCTTTGCTGAGTTTCGCTTTAGGGGGCATCTTCAACACCTCTTTTTTCTTTTTCATATCGTTCAGGCGTACAATAACATCGTTATATAACAATGTTATTGTACGCCTTTCTGCTTTCTTTGTCAATTGCCCTTTGTTTTTTCGCGGCATTGTCTGCCCGTTATCGGAAGAACTGTCAGGTTCCAGTACAGCATTGCATTACTGTGATATTAATGCAACGCTGTACCAGCCTGCCGCCGTACACATATCCCGGTCCCTGTCCGCATATAGTTATAGAAAAAACTGTGAGGCCTGTATGCTTCCCTTCCTGGAACACATTAATCAACTGCTGTGGGGTTTTCCCGTTCTCATACTGTTATCCTCCGCCCATCTTTATTTTACTGCTAAATTAAAATTTCCCCAGAGACTTACCTTAAAAGCTATCCGGCTGTCCGTCACCCCTGAAAAAAATGCAAAGGGCGCCAATCTCTCAGGCTTTGCCGCCCTTGCCACCACTCTGGCCGCCACTCTCGGTACCGGGAATATCATAGGCGTTTCCACCGCTATTGCCATCGGCGGCCCGGGCGCTCTTTTCTGGTGCTGGATAACCGGGGTACTGGGCATGGCGACCTGTTATGCAGAATGCTACTTAAGCGTTCTGTTCAAAAAGCAAAAACCGGATAAGACATATGTGGGCGGCCCTATGTATGTACTGGAACAGGGGCTGCACAGCAAACCTCTGGGAATCCTTTATGCCGCCTGTGCACTGTTTGCCGCCTTCGGGGTGGGCTGCACCACCCAGTCCTCTGCCATCACCGAGGCAGTGAATACCATAGCGCCGGTATCTCCCCATATCATCGGTATTCTCGCAGCCTTTACCGCCGGGCTCGTCATCCTCGGCGGCGTGAAATCCATCGGCAAATTCTGCACGAGAATGGTTCCGGCCCTTGGCTTTTTCTATATTGGCTGCTGCCTGTACCTTCTGTTCCTGAACCGTAACTTTATTTTTTCCGGCCTTTCCCTGATACTTGGCAGCGCTTTTCAGACAAAAGCGGCCGCCGGCGGTTTCATCGGAAGCACGCTGCAGAGCGCAGCGCGTTTCGGCATTGCCAGAGGCCTTTTCACCAATGAAGCTGGTATAGGGACTGCCGCCATCGCCGCCGCTTCCTCGGAAACCAGGGATCCCAGGAGGCAAAGCCTCATTTCCATGACCGCCGTTTTCTGGGATACGGTTGTTATGTGTGCGGTGACGGGGCTTGTGATCGTTACGAATATCCAGAAAAATCCTTCCTCCATCCTGGGGTTCAGCTCCGCCAGCCTTACTTCCGCCGCTTTTACCTTCCTTCCCTTCGGCGGAGCTACCCTGCTCTCCCTGGCCCTTGTGGCATTTGCCATAACCACTCTCATAGGCTGGTGTTATTACGGGGAACGCTCCGCGGAATACCTGTTTGGCGAATCCGGTATTGTATCCTATCATTTATGCTATATCGTCATGATTTATATCGGCGCCGTCCTGCCTATGGATCTGGTCTGGGGAATGACGGATCTGATTAACGGAATCATGGTCTTTCCCAATGTAATTGCCCTATTTGCCCTGCGTAAAAAAATACATATTTAGCCCTGCGGCTGCCGCAGTACGGGATACTCTTCGGTTCTTTACAGACATACCGTTCGGAGCACTGCCGCAGGAATAAAAAAAGGGAATCGGCAGAATATTATAATTCTTTCTGCCGATTCCCTTTTTTACGTTTCACACCAATCATACCGTTTATGCAGAAGCACGCTTATCGCCTGCGCTTCTTCAGCGCGTATAATACAGCACACCCAGAGTTCCCGGACCGCAATGGCTGGAAATCACACCGCCGGCCCTGGTTATCCGGATATCCTGAAATACATCAAGCGCCTCCAGATACTGCTTCACCTCGGCAATAACCGGCTCCGGACATCCGGAATGAGTGATAAACACTCTGCCGGGATCCGCTTCCAGCAGGCTTTCCCGCATATCCTGCACATATTTCAGGATTACCTTATCCTGAGTTCCCCTGTATTTCTTTCCTGCGGCCATCTTTCCGCCCTTTACCTCAACTCTCGGCTTCAGGTTCAGCTTTCCGCCCAGAAGAGCCGTCACGGTGGAACATCTTCCGCCCATAGCCAGATAATCAAGCCGTTCTACTACAAAGCTGGCTCTTACCTTATCCCTGGCGCCTTCTATTTCAGCCGTGATTTCCTCCGCGCTTCGTCCGGCTTCCGCCAGTTCGGCGGCTCTCAGTACCTGAAGGCCGATTCCCGTAGACAGGTTTCCGGAATCGATAATAAACATCCTCTCATATCCCAATTCTTCCTTTACAAGGCGGAGTACATTGCAGGTGGTTGACATTTCTCCTGAAATGCCTATAAAAATCACTTCGTCCCCATTTTCCATCATAGGCCTGATCAAATCAAGGGCACGATCGAATGCGACTGCCGCCGTTTTGGGTGTACGTCTGTTTTTTTCCGCCCAGGCATAAATCTCATCCGGTCCAATTTCCTCTCCGTCGCTATAGCTTGTCATATCCAGTACTATATTGAGCGGAAGAATGGAAATTCCATGCTTTTCAATCAAATCCGGCGTCAGATCACAGGTACTGTCCGCCACTATTCTAATCTTACTCATCTCTGTCCCCTTTATTCCAAACGGTGTCCTTAACGGATTCTCTTAATGGATTGCCTTTTCCAGAATCCCAAGCCCCAGCGGATAAGGCCCGGTATGCACACCGATTGTTGCTCCGATCTGATAAATAGGAAGCCCGCCGATATTATAATTAACAGAAAGCCTTTCCATAACCATATCCCGATAGCTTTCCGCTTCTGCCCTGTCGTAACCATATCCTATTACAATGGAATAATTTCCGATGTCATCCCCTCTTTCCCGGAGATAATCCAGAAGTAAATCCACAGTTTTCTGCATGGTCTTCCTTCTCACGCGCCCGATGCCGGAAGGGAAAATTTCTCCCTGCTTCAATGTAATAACGGGCTTAATCCCAAGCAAGGCTCCGGCCACACCGGCAACCTTTCCGATCCTTCCTCCCGCTTTCAGATATTCCATGCTTCCCACGGTAAAAAAGATACGTCCGGTGCCTTTGATTTCTTCCATTCTGGCTATGGTCTCCTCATAGCCGGCGCCGCTTTCCTGCATAGCCGCCGCTTCCAGGACTAAGAGCCCCTGCAGGACCGTATTGACAGTTGCGTCCATCACCCGGATCTGCGCCCGGGGATATTTTTCCAGAATCAGCCCCCTTGCGGACAGGGCCGACTGCATGGAGCCGCTGAATTTAGTTGTTATACAGATACAAAAAACAGGAATGCCTTCCTTCGCATAAGGCTCGAAGGCATCATAATAATCCTGAATTCCCGGAAGTGAGGATTTCGGATATACTCCCGGATTATCCACCATTCTCTGGTAGAACTCCCTCACTCCCACTTCTTCCACTTCCTTTAAATATGTCTTGTCATCAAAAGATACATAAAAAGGAACCACCCGGATATTTTTTTCCATGGCCAGTTCGGGAGGAAGATCACAGGAGCTGTCGCTGATAATTTGAAATTGCTTGTCCATAATTTCCGCTTTCTTTTCCAACTGACTTTAATCATACATATTAAGTTTTACCACTATTACGCTAAGTAGTAAAGGCTTTTTATAACTATACGGGCTTAAAAATCCTGTCAGCCGCAGCTGTTCGGATCCCGGAGCCGTTACTGTCAGCCCTTCCACAGATGTCCCGCCTGAACGCATACCGGTTCCTCATCCACGCTCACCCAGACATCCATGCAGGAAGGATTATAAATCATTTTCATATCGGCACTGTACACCAGGCTTCTGGAGGCGCTGATATAATCCTTGATTTCTATATTAGTGGCATACCAGATATCTTCCCGTCCGCCGGCCATTTTACAGAATTCTTCCATGACCTCCCAATTATCCGCACCGTCGAACTCAAAGCTGTGTCCCCAGATATAAAACAGCAGCATCTGCTGAAAATCCCGTGCCATAAACTGCTCCCACAGCTTTTTCAAATCTCCGTTATGATGGGCCGTAGGATGCCATTTCATAAAATCCTCCGGAATGGCAAAGCTGCCTGTAGCCTCCACGGTCCGGCTGTATTCCATGCCGCAGTTTCTCGCAAGCGCAATGACATGTTCCGAATAATCCCCGAAAGGATATGACATCCCCCTTACCGGATAGCCGCACAGTTCCTCCAGAGTCTGCTTATCCTCAAGAATTTCCTTAAGCAGGGCCGCATCCGGTATCTGCGTGGGAAACGGGTGCGTTACCGTATGTACGGAGACCTCATGGTTCCTGTAAACCCGGGCAAAGTCTTCCTTTTTCACATATTTGTCCCCTCCCAGGTTACCGCTGTTAATATGAAAGGTACCCCGAATATGATATTTATCAAAAAGCTCAGCCAGACGGACATCAAAGATCTGTCCGTCGTCGTAGCTCATAGTAAGCGCACGTCTTACTCCTCCCGGAAATAAATTTGCTTTTACTGTCATCCTTCTTCTCCTCTCTGTGTCTCCTTCTTCATCCTCATACCCGTGGGAGTGACCGCCAGCCCTCCTTTGGAGGTTTCCCTGACGGACTGGGGCATCGCCTTCCCAATTGCATACATGGCGTCCACTACTTCATCAAAGGGAATATAACTCTTCACCCCGGCCAAAGCCAAATCGGCGGAAAGCAGGGCATTCATTGCGCCTGAAGCATTCCGCTTGATGCAGGGGATCTCCACAAGTCCTGCCACCGGATCACAGGTCAGCCCCAGTACGTTCTTAAGCGCCATGGCTGCCGCATGGAAAGCCATTTCCGGCGTTCCTCCCAGCATCTCCGTCACCGCTGCCGCTCCCATGGCCGCTGCCGCCCCGCATTCTGCCTGGCAGCCGCCTTCCGCTCCCGATACCGTCGCCCGGCTTCCCACAATGATTCCCACCGCAGACGCGGTAAACAGTGCATTGATCAGTGTCTGCCTGTCAAGCCCCCGGCTTTGTGCACATGCCAGCAGCACAGCGGGTACAATGCCGCAGGAACCGGCTGTGGGGCAGGCTACAATACACTGCATGGAGGCATTGATTTCCGAACAGGAAAGCGCCATCCCCACAGCAAGGGAAGCCGTTTCTCCAAGTAGGCTGTTCCCTTTCCCGCGGTATTGTTCATATCTGCAGGCATTTCCTCCTGTGAGGCCGCTGACGGATTGTACCGGCTCTTTTCTCGCCGTAGAGGCAGAACGCTCCATCACCGCCAGAGACTGATCCATCTGTTCCCTGAGTTCCTCCCTGCTCCTGCCGCTTCTTTCCATCTCCTGGTTTAAGGCGTATTCCCAAAGAGGCTGATCCCCCTCTTCTTTTAATTTCTGAATCAACTTTTCCGTGTCCAGTATAAACATATCTGTATCGTTTCCTCCGTTTTCGATAAACTCACCCTATATCACCCGGATTCAGGAGCAGTACCTGCTTCACGCCATATACGCGCTCCAGCGCATTTTTCAGATGTTCCGGCAGTTCTCCGTCCAGCTCCATATACATACAGGCCGTCTTTCCGTCTTCCGTACGGTTTACCTGCATATTCCCGATGTTAATCCGATATGCGTAAAGGATGGCCGTAATCCCCGCGATGACTCCGGGCTCATCCGTATGTCTGGTAGCCAGAATGGGACGTTCCCCGGAAAACTGCACCTCCACTCCGTCAATTTCCGTAATGCAGATGCTTCCCCCGCCGATACTGCTTCCCGTCATGGTAAACACATTGCCGCTCTCCGTGGTGAGCTCCATATGCACCGTATTGGGATGCACCTCTCCCAAATCCGCAGGAATAAATTCTGCCTGAATCCCTTTCTGCCCCGCCAGCTCATAAGCGCTTTTGAGCCGTTCATCATCATACCGGATCCCCTGTATCCCTGCAAGAAGCGCTTTATCGGTTCCATGGCCGGCATAGGTTTCTGCAAAGGATCCGTGCATATAGCAAACCGCCTTTTTAATTTCTTCCCCGCACAGATGCCTGGCAAACAGTCCCAGCCTGGCCGCTCCTGCCGTGTGGCTGCTGGACGGCCCGACCATAACCGGCCCTATCATGTCAAAAACACCATAATGCTTCACTGTAAATACCTCCTGCTTCCTCCGCCTGCTTTCTGTATTCCCATAAGCCATAAAAAGCCCTGCAAACCTGTGATAAGCTGCAGGGCTTCTCTGTCATTATTATTGGAATATTTTGCTTATATTATACTGTTTCGTTCCATTACCTGTCCAGCATTTCTTTTTTTCTGCCATACCGGTCAGTCCTTTTGTCCGAAATGACACCGGAATAATTCATGCCGAAGGCAAAATCATAGGAGTGTCCTTCTTCATCGATGTATACCCGCATATCGAACACACAGTCCTCCGCCTGCTCTTCCACGGTTTCCATATCAGCCGGCATCTGCAGGGGAAGAAGCCCCTCCGGTTCGAACCGGCCTGAAATCACATCCAGCACCGACTCCGCAGAGACTCCGAATTCCGTGAGGATGGCATCCGCATAAGGCTCCATTTCCGACATCACCACAGGATTTTTAACCGTCATGGAAACAATCACCGGCTTATCCTTCATCTGTTCTCTGGTACGGATTACCATATCCAGATCCTCTTCATTGGCGGCGGTATTCGTCTTCCCATAATAGGAACGGTTCGTGAAATCCTCCAGCGGATCCCCTCCCGCCAAACTCACTTTTCTGGCGGCCTTCGCCGTATATGTGCGATACTGCAGAGTGACAGGCACATAACCGTTTCCTCCGGCCGCCCTGTCTTCGGGACTGTAGCCTACGGAAATCGGTGATTCCACAAAGCAGACAGCCGCATCCGCCTCTTCCGGAGTATCCACCACTTCAAACAATCCTTCCGCCGCTTTTTTCCCTGGCGGCGTTATATATGCTTCCGGAGTGATGCCGCTCATAAAATTCCTGTAGGGACGGATATGCCTGTCCGGTATATAAACCCTGCATTTTTCCTTCAGGGGAAGTACCCCGCCTTTATTTTTCAAAAGGACAACAGAACGGAGCTGGGACTCATACCCTTTTTGGACAAATTCCGGATTTCCCACTGTATTTATGGACTCCTCCAAATCCAGATAAGGATTTTCAAATAAGCCTGTACGGAATATATTCTGAAGAAGCCTCACCGCGGAACGTTCAAACCGCTTCCGCATGGCCTCCTCCCCATATATTTCACAGCCCATGCGATAGGCTTCCAGAACCGGCTGCACGTCGTTATTGCCGCCGAACTGATCCACGCCTGCTTCCAACGCTTTCAGATGCCGCTGCGCTTCCGTGAGCCCCTCCACTCCCCAGCATTTACCAGCGAATTCCTCTTCCGTCGAGCCTTCATCATGCGTAATTCCCCAGTCCGTGCATACCACACCGTCATACCCAAGCTGCTCCCTGAGTAAATCACCGATAAGATAACGGCTGAAGGAATTTCCCACATTTTCTCCATTCACCTTATCCTGTCCATAGGAAACGGTATAGTATGGCATCACCGCGCTGGCGCATTCTGTTCCGTCCTCCAGCTTAAAGGCTCCCTCTGTAAAAGGCTTCAGATGCTCATCAAAATTATTTCCCGGATATACCGCATATTTTCCATAGGCATAATGGGCATCCCTGCCCGCCTCACAGGGGCCTCCGCCCGGGAAATGCTTCACCATGGTGTTTACACTGTCTTTGCCCCAGCCGTCCGGGCTTCCTTCCGTAGTCTGAAAACCGTCGCAATAAGCCTTTGTCATGGCGACGGTAAGCTCCGTATGTTCTCCGAAGGTGTCCGGGAACCGCATCCAGCGCGGCTCCGTAGCCAGATCTATCTGTGGTGACAGGGCTGTGGCGATTCCCAATGCCCGGTACTCCCTGGAACCTATTTTTCCGAATTCCTTTACGCTCTCCGGATCAAAAGAAGCGGTGAGACCGATGCCGTTAGCCCATTTGGATATGGGTTCGCCTGTAATGCCCATAAATTCGGCGCTGCTTCCGCTCCCATGTCTGGGATCCGAACTGTTATTGGCAGGAATCCCGAAGCCGGTATTTTCCGCAAGAGCCTGCATCCTGTTATTCCAGCGCACCGCAGTTTCCGTATCCTTTAATCCCATAATCAGCACATGACGAACCTTGTCTTCTGTCAGGAACTTTTTCTGCTGATCGGTCAGCGCCCAGGGTTCTTCCCCGCTCTCTTCAAAGCTTTTGCCGCCATACGTCGCCGGGAAGGGGCCGGGGCCGCTTTGGGCCGGAATAATCTGGTGGGCGCTGTAAAGCATCAGCCCCGCAATATCTTCCACGGGCAGCCTTGCCGCCAAATCTTCGGCCCGTTCTCTCGCGCTGAGTCTCCAGTCCTCATAAGGAACCAGCTCTCCGGTTCCCAGAAAATCCTTGAACGCATGTCCGTCCACCGTCAATATCTTCACTTTGCTGCCGTCGGACACCCCCAGAGCTTTGCCTTCTTCATTCCGAATCAGACGATAACCATCCATCTGCTTTTCTTCCCACAATTTTTCCATGCCTTCTCCTTCCATATTAAAGCCATTTGAATCTATTCTTTCATTATACAGGAGGATTCTTCCGGATGCCAGAGGATTCTTGCCATATAAATTTGCAGAGAATAACATTTTGATTAACTATCTAACTTTTGGGTCGATATATATTAATATTTGAGTTTTATTAAAATTATAGAAGGAGATATCATGTCTAAATCAATTGCACGAAAACTATCTTTTGCAATCATCATCGCAGTTATGTTCTGTACTCTTTCAATTGGTATTATCAGTTTTATTTTTTTCCGAAATGCATCTATAGACAGCAATGCCCAGCGGGCGCAAAACATTGCCCAGTCCGCCGCTGCCCTGGTAAATTCTTCTGATTTTACCCAGGTCATTGATACATTGGAAAAAAACGACAGTTGGTATTATGCCAAGCAGGCACTGGATAAAGTAAAAACCGACACAGATGTAGCTTTCCTCTATGTACTTGATGCAAGGATTACGGATAATGCGACCTATTACATAGAGGGTTTTAATCCCGCCACTGATTTTGAGGAATTCGATCTGGGCACCAAAGAAAGCGTCGATGCTTATGATGAGAATCTGTTTAAGACTATCTCTTCAGGCCAGGCGCGTGTAACCGGCATTTATGATGCGGGCGGTTACGGCAATATGGTAACCGGCTATGCTCCCATTAAAAATGGCAACAAGGTTGTGGGCGTCGTTGGCGTTGATATTAGTCTTAACGATGTGATGCAGGAAGTCTATATGTTTGCTCTGCGCCTTTTTCTCATCGTGGTAATATTCTGCATCCTGTTCGGCTTTGTCAGTGTGAGACTGGTCAACAATTATTTAGGAAAGCCCATCGTTGAACTGACAAAGGCCGCAGATTTGCTGGCTGAGGGCAATGTAAATATCAACATTTCGATACAGCGTAATGACGAAATCGGACAGCTGGCCGCATCCTTCCAGACGATGATTCACGGTATCCAAGCCCAGATATCTGTTATGGAAGAACTTGCCGACGGTAATTTGAACATCACTCCCAAGCTCAGAAGCGAACAGGATGCCATGAATAAGGCTCTTGAGAAAATGATTCATAAGCTGAATGTAATGTTCCATGAAATCCTCTCCAGCGCCAATCAGGTTTCCGGCGCGGCGAACCAGATTTCAATGACTTCTCAGCAGCTGGCCAGCAGTTCAATCCAGCAGACCTCATCAATCGAGCAGTTCGCCGGAAATGTCGCCCATGTCTATGAACAGAGCGAAGTAACTTTGAGCAAAACCTCTGATGCCCATTCTGCCGACAGCGATGCAGGGATCATTATTCAGGAAAGCACGGAACTGATGCAGGATATGACAGATGCAATGAACGACATCAACAAAAGCTCCCTGGAGATTTCCAATATCATCAAAACCATTAACGATATTGCATTTCAGACCAATATTCTGGCGCTCAACGCAGCGGTGGAAGCAGCCCGGGCAGGACAGCATGGCAAAGGCTTTGCCGTAGTCGCTGATGAAGTCCGCAACCTCGCCGCAAAAAGCGCACAGGCAGCCCAGGAAACCTCCTCTCTGATTGAAAGAAGCGCAGAGAATGTCAAGCACGGGAATAAAATCACTAATACGACCAGAGAAAGTCTGGGCAAGGTAGAAAATATCTCCCGGCGTATTTCAGAAGTACTCCGTCATATCGACTCTGCCGCTGAACTGCAGAAAGAGACGATTGTCGGCATGAACCAGTCCGTAGAACAAATCTCCTCCTTGGTACACAACAATTCCGCTCTGGCCGAAGAATCCGCCGCATCCGCTGAAGAGCTTGCAGCGCAGGCGAATCTGCTCAATCAGATTGTATCAAACTTCAGGCTGCGCAATACTGAAAATGTGAACTCCCATTAATTATCGAATCATCCGCATGTGATATTTACATCCGTGCTGCATCAGCGGCCTGACCGAAAGAACTGTTTCACACAGTCCTCCCGGTCAGGCCGTTTTTGATTTATTGATACAGGCAACGCTGAAAAGGTTAGAAACAAACGTGCGCCGCCGGGCGCACGAAAAAACAGAACCATCAGGAGAATGAATCCTGATAGTTCTGCTCTATAATTATCTTTATTTCATTATCGGTCCGGATACCTGTCGTTTCCGACCGGATGGAAACGGCTTCTTACAGACCTGCCTGAGCAGCAACCTCTGCTGCGAAATCGTCAACCTTCTTCTCAAGACCTTCGCCTGTTTCAAAACGAACGAATTTCTTAATGGAAAGAGCTGCACCGTTTTCTTTGGCAACCTGCTCCACATACTTGGCAACAGTCAAATCACCATCTTTTACGTAAGCCTGCTCAAGCAGACATACTTCCTTCAATTCCTTTGCAAGACGGCCGGAAATCATCTTCTCGATGATATTAGCAGGCTTGTTCGCATTTTTAGGATCATTCTGTGCCTGAGCCATGAGGATTTCTTTTTCATGCTCTTTATATTCTTCAGGAACATCTGCTGTAGCCACATACTTGGGAGCCAGAGCGGCAACCTGCATTGCTACATTGGACAGACACTCTTTAACAGCGTCATTAACAACATCCGTATCGGCTTCTACAATAACACCGATTCTTCCGCCGCCATGAATATAAGAAACAACACAGCCATGCTCTGCCGTAACTTTCTCAAATCTTCTGATATTCAGGTTCTCACCGATAGTAGCGATCTTCTCTACCAGAGCTTCCTTAACAGTCTTGGCAGGATCCGCATTCCATGCTTCAGCCATAAAAGCGTCGATATCAGCCGCGTCAGTATTCACTGCCTGCTCTGCAACAGCTGCAACAAATTCCTGGAAGCTTTCATTCTTTGCCACGAAGTCTGTTTCGGAGTTAACCTCAACAACTGCTGCGGATGTATCTCCCTTTACCGCAATACGGCAAAGACCTTCTGCTGCAATTCTTCCGGCTTTTTTCTCTGCTTTAGCCTGTCCGTTCTTTCTCAGGAACTCCATAGCCGCTTCCATATCGCCGTTTGTCTCATTTAACGCTTTCTTGCAGTCCATCATACCTGCGCCGGAAAGCTCTCTTAATTCTTTTACCATTGCTGCTGTGATAGCCATTCTATTTTCCTCCGCCTTTCTGTATCATTCTTGTCTGTTATGCTTATTCTGCAGCTGCTGCTTCCGCTTCCACTGCAACTTCTTCGATATCTGTTGCTTCCGTGGCAGCCAGAGCTTCTTCATCATAAACAGCTTCGCCCTGATTTGCTTCGATAACTGCGTCTGCCATCTTGGATGTGATTAATTTAACTGCTCTGATAGCATCATCATTACCAGGAATGATGAAATCCAGTTCTTCAGGATCACAGTTGGTATCACCGATACCAATCAGGGTGATTCCCAGGATATGAGCTTCCTGTACACAGATTCTTTCCTTCTTGGGATCTACTACAAAAATAGCATCAGGGATTCTGGTCATATTCTTAATGCCGCCCAGGTTTCTCTCCAGCTTTTCCCATTCTTTCTTAATCTGGATAACTTCCTTCTTGGGAAGAACATCAAATGTTCCGTCTTCGGCCATGGTCTCGATCTGTTTCAGTCTTTCAATTCTGCTTCTGATGGTCTTGAAGTTGGTAAGCATACCGCCCAGCCATCTTTCATTTACATAATACATACCGCAGCGCTCTGCTTCAGCCTTAACAGCATCCTGAGCCTGCTTCTTGGTTCCTACGAAAAGAATGGTTCCGCCCTGTGCTGCAATTTCGGAAACTGCATTATAAGCTTCATCAATCTTTCCTACGGACTTCTGAAGATCAATGATATGGATACCATTTCTCTCTGTGAAGATATAAGGAGCCATTTTAGGGTTCCATCTTCTTGTCTGATGTCCGAAATGAACACCTGCTTCCAGTAACTGCTTCATAGAAATAACGCTCATGTTTCTTACCTCCGTTTGGTTGAATTCTTCCGTATGCTTCTCTGGAATACTCAGCTTCCATTCCCAGCCACTTCCGCGTTAAAGAAGCACCGGACTGGAAATCCACATACGTGATTTTTGGTCACAACATTTGAATTATAGCATAAAAAATCCCCCTGTGCAAGGGGGATTTACCAAAATCAGCCTGATTCTGCTGATTTCCGTTTATCAGGACTTCATGCTTTCTTCCAGCTTCTTAACTTCTTCAAAAACAACATTATTTCTTACTTTAATATAAGTGCCCTTCATTCCGGAGGAACGGGACTCGATGATTCCTGCACTCTCAAACTTTCTCAGGGCATTGACTATAACGGAACGGGTAATACCGGCTCTGTCCGCTATCTTACTCGCTACCAGAACTCCCTCCAGGCCATTCAGTTCCTGAAAGATGTGGATGATAGCCTGTGTTTCCGAATAGGACAGCGTTCCTATGGCAGATTTGACAACCGCCAGCTTCCTGCTTTCCTCCGCACTCTCTTCACTGACAGACCTCAGCATTTCCAGGCCAACTACTGTAGTTCCATATTCACAGAGAATAATATCATCGATATCGTAGGTCTCTCCATGGCGGTAGAGAAAAAGGGTGCCGAGTCGCTCTCCCGCAATCTCGATGGGAGAAACAACCGCCGCGAATTTCATGACAGACTGATTTTCAAATCCCAATGTCGCCAGATTAACATTTTCCTTGGTGGAAAGGACGGAAAGAAGCCTCTCATTCAGCATAGGATCTATAAAACTACCCACTTCGTCCTTAAGCAGCTCTGCAATAACCTCTTTGTTATCCGCTGTGGCAATTCCCAGTACTTTGCCTTTACGGCTGATTACTAATACATTGGATGCGAGTATTTCCCTCATAACCTTGCATATATCATTAAAAGCCACCTTACTGGAATTGTTGTTGTGAAGCAACTTTCCTATTTTCCGTGTTCTGTCCAGTAGTTGAACGCTACTCATGTTAGTTTTTCCTCCGGCAGAATGCCCAAACTTATGACACTATTGTAGCACAGACACCCGTCAGACGCAACGCATTTTGTCACTCCGACCGTTGCAGCACTTGTATACCGGACGACCCAGGCACTAACAGCCATACTGAGCAGTTCTTATACTTCTTCCGTTTTCTTCTCCATCACATAACCACATTCTTCATTATAGCAGACCAGTTTGTTTCCCTTTTCCAGCATTATGGAACCGCACTGGGGGCATTTTTCTGCCGAGGGCTTCTGCCACACCATGAAATCGCATTCCGGATTTCCGATGCAGCCATAGTACTTTCTGCCCTTCTTTGTCTTTTTCAGCACGATGTCTTTCCCGCATTTGGGGCAGGCCACTCCCACCTTCTCAAAATAAGGTTTGGTATTACGGCATTCCGGAAAACCGGGACACGCCAGGAACCTGCCGTGAGGGCCATATTTAATTACCATTCTCCTGCCGCACAGCTCGCATTCCTCATCCGATTCTTCGTCCGCAATCTGTACCTGTTCCAGATCCTTTTCGGCCTGCTGAACCGCTTCATCCAAATCCGGGTAAAAATTGGACACAACCGTCTTCCAGTTCACGCTTCCTTCTTCCACACCGTCCAGAAGCGCTTCCATATTGGCCGTGAAGTTCACATCAACAATCGTGGGGAATGCTTCCTTCATCATGGAGTTTACCACTTCACCCAGCTCGGAAACATAAAGGTTCTTATTTTCCTTTACCACATATCTTCTTGCCAGAATGGTCGTAATTGTGGGAGCATAGGTACTCGGGCGGCCGATTCCCTGCTCTTCCAGCGCCCTTACCAGAGATGCTTCCGTATAATGTGCCGGAGGCTGGGTAAAATGCTGATCCTCCTGGAAGCTGTCGAAGGTGAGCTTTGTATTCTTATCAATTCCCTTTACCAGAGTATTATTTTCCGCCTTCTCGTCATCCTCCTGTGTATAAACGCTCATAAAGCCATCAAACCGTATTTTGCTTGCCGCCACTGTAAAACGATGGCCTGCAGCATCGATCTTCACCGATGTCGTCTCATAAACAGCAGGAGTCATACGGCTTGCAACAAACCGTTTCCAGATAAGCTGGTACAGCCTGAACTGATCCCTGGAAAGGGACTCTTTCAGTTCCAGCGGAATACGGGAAATGTCGGTGGGGCGGATCGCCTCATGGGCATCCTGTATTTTCTGGCCGCTCTTTTTCTCCTGGCTTTTAGCCCCCGTATATTCCGGGCCGTAAGCTTTTTCAATATACAGTGCAGCCTGATGCTCCGCTTCCTCGGACACACGGGTGGAATCCGTACGCAGATAGGTGATAACACCCACCGTGCCGTTTCCTTTTATATCAATTCCTTCATATAGCTGCTGTGCAAGGCGCATGGTTTTCTGGGTGGAAAAATTCAGCACCTTGCTGGCTTCCTGCTGCAGTGTGGATGTGGTAAACGGAAGAGGCGCTTTTTTTACCCTCTCGCCCTTCTTCACATCGGTTACCTGATAAGCCGCGCCTTCCAGCTCCTTCTTCACCTTTTCCACATCTTCCGCACAGGTCAGATTCTGCTTCTGGCTCGTAGTGCCATAGTATTTGGCTGTCAGCAGCTTTCTCTCGCCGGGAAGCTTAAAGGAAGCATCCAGCGTCCAATATTCTTCCGGTATAAATGCGTTAATTTCATCTTCCCTGTCGCAGATCATGCGAAGCGCCACGGACTGTACGCGTCCGGCACTCAAGCCTCTCTTGACCTTCGCCCAGAGCAGCGGGGAAATACGGTACCCCACCATACGGTCAAGCTCACGCCTGGCCTGCTGGGCATCCACCAGTCCCATATCTATTTCCCTCGGGTGCTTCAGCGATTCCTTCACCGCATTCTTAGTTATTTCGTTAAAAGTGATCCGGTAAATTTTCTTTCCGTTTTTTTCCAGGTTCAGCGCGTTGGTCAAATGCCAGGAAATCGCTTCCCCCTCACGGTCAGGGTCCGTTGCCAGATATACTTTTTCCGCTTTTTTAACCTCCTTGCGCAGATTCGCCAGGATATCCCCCTTACCGCGGATGGTAATATATTTCGGTTCATAATCATGCTCAACATCAATTCCCAGCTGGCTCTTAGGCAGATCCCGTACGTGACCGTTGCTTGCAGCCACCTCATAATTCGGGCCAAGGAACTTCTTGATTGTTTTTACCTTTGCAGGTGATTCCACTATTACAAGATATTTTGCCATATAGACCTTTTATCTCCTTCTCCTTTGCGCCGATGGGAGTTTCTCTATACTCCTGCGCAACTCATACCAAATGTATCAGATAATGTAAGGCTGTTAACCCGTTCCCTTCGATCGCCGGACATACGCAAAACAGCCAGCAATCGTGAACCACTATACACCATATTTTCTGCCGTGGCAAGGAATTTTATAAAAATCTCATGTTTATTTTAGGAATTTACAACTTTTCACCGGACAGGAAAAAATAGCCTCCTTCCTGTTTTACCGCACCTTCCATCTGCAGCTCCAGCAGGTTCTGCAGAAGCTGGGGAAGGGACATGGAAATCCCTTTTTTCTTCATCTCTTCATAAATATTGTCTGCCGCCCGTGGAGTGAAATCAAGGAAGCTTTTCACTCCGTCCTCAGCCGGTTCCTCTTCGGCAGGCCCGTCTGAGGCTGCCGCATTCTTCCGGAATTTTTTCCGGTTTTTGGCAAGCTCCTCCAGAAGTACATCAGGGCTGCAGGCCATGCACGCTCCCTGCCTGATAAGCTCATTACAGCCGCTGCTGAGGGCATCCGTTATCCTTCCGGGAACCACAAATACCTCTTTTCCCTGTTCCAGTGCCATATCTACCGTAATCAGGGTGCCGCTCTTCATTCTGGCCTCAACCACCAGGACAACATCGGAAAGCCCGCTTATAATCCTGTTTCTTACAGGGAAATGAGCAGCCTTGGGAAGCATTCCCGGAGGGAATTCGGACAGAATGCCTCCTTGTCCCGGTATCCTGTCATAAATTTTCCTGTTTTCTTCGGGATAACAGATATCCACCCCACAGCCCAGAACGGCATAGGTCTTACCTCCGGCCCGGATGGCCGCTTCCTGACTGATTCCGTCAATCCCTCTGGCAAGCCCGCTGATAATATTCACTCCGGCGCGGGAAAGCGCCGATGCGAACCAAGAAGCCACATACCTGCCGTACTCCGAGCACATTCTTGCGCCTATCACGGCCACCGCCGGCTTCGTCTCTTCCGGGAGTTCACCCCTGACATAGACTCCTGCCGGCGGATCCGGAATGGAAGAAAGCCTGCGCGGATACTCCGGATCAGAAAGAGGGATGAAACGGATTCCTCTTGACCAAAGCTTCTGATATTCCCTTTTTACATCTTTTTCCTGTCTTGCTTTCAGAAAATTCATGAGTTGGGAAGGACGGAGCATTCCGGCCAAAGCTTTTTCTTCCATTCCATATACCTTTTCGGCACTTCCTGCTTCCCTGATAAGGCGCAGAACTGTAATTCTTCCTATTCCTTCTATATTACATAGCCAATAAGAAAATTCCCTTTCTTTTTCCGTCCGTTCATTCTTCACTGCTTTTCCTCCAGTATTTTCCGCCTGCCATGCGGTAACAGGCGGCTTCACTCAAATGAATTTTTCCGATTTGCTCCTCCCCGTCCAAATCCGCCAGCGTACGGGCCAGCCGTAAAATCCGGTGATATCCTCTTGCGCTCAATCCGAGCGTATCAAAAAGCCGTTCCATATACTGCTGCTCAGAAAGCCCAAGACGGCAGAAAATACGGATATCTCCCGCTCCCAGCTGCGAATTGAACCGGATAGGCATCCCTTTATAGCGCTCCTCCTGCCTGGCTCTCGCTTCCATTACCTGTGCTGCCAGCTGTCTGCTGTCACTGCCATTCTTTTTTCCGCTTCCCGTCAGTCCCGCGAATTCCATCCTCGGCACCTCCGTACAGATATCCATGCGATCCAGAATAGGGCCGGAAATCCGGCTCAGGTATCTCTGTACCTCTCCCGGCGTACAGCGGCACTGGTTCCGATCCGGATAATAGCCGCAGGGACAGGGATTCATGGCCGCCACCAGCATAAAATCCGCCGGATAGCTGAAGGTTCCGCTGCTCCGGGCGATCTGGACCCGGTGCTCTTCCATGGGCTGCCTGAGCAGATCCAGCGTTTCCCTTCTGAATTCCGTCAGTTCGTCCAGGAACAGAATCCCTCTGTGCGCCAGACTGATGACACCCGGACGGGGAATCCTGCCGCCCCCGGTGAGGGCATGTCCGGTAATTGTATGATGCGGGTTTACAAATGGCCGGTCCGTAATCAGGCCGGTCCCTTCCTCCAGCATCCCCGCCACACTGTAGACCTTGGTTACCTCCAGCTGTTCCTCTTTGGATAAAGGCGGCAATATAGAAGACATGCTCCGTGCTATCATGGTCTTTCCCGTCCCCGGAGGCCCGATCATGAGCAGATGGTGAAACCCGGCGGCCGCCACCACCGCCGCCCGCTTGGCGCTTTCCTGACCCCTGATTTCCCCGAAATCCAGGCCCGGCCGTTTTCCTGCGGAAATATTCCCGTTACAGACCGGTTCCGTTTCCTCCCCATCCTTTCCTTCATTCTGCAAAAGGCTGTCCAGAAGTGCCGCCAGATTACCGGCCCCGGTTATACGGATACCTTCCACCAGCCTCGCTTCCTTTGTATTTTCCAGAGGTATGATACAGCGGCTCATCCCCTGTTTCTTCCCCTCCAGAACCATGGGGAGGATCCCGCGTACCGGTTTGATATCACCATTAAGGCCCAGTTCTCCCGCCATCAGTGTATTCTCTACATATTCCTGGGGAAGTATGCCAAGAGCCACAAGAATCCCTGCCGCCACAGGCAGATCATAGGCGGTTCCTTCCTTATGAAGGCTTGCGGGGGATATGTTTACTGTGATGCGCACAGGCGGAAGCGTCACCTCCGCATTTTTAAGCGCCACACGGATTCGTTCCCTGGCCTCCTTGACCTCACTTCCCAAAAGGCCGACCATTTCAAAGCCCGGCAGCCCTCTTGATATGTCCACTTCCACCCGGGCCAGATAGCTTTCCATGCCATGCAGCCCTCCGGTATAAATTGTACTGTACATTAGATTTCTCCTTATAAGGAATAGGATTTCGCTCACGCGAAGACAGAAATAACAGAAATACAAGAAATATAAGAATGTTTGAATCAGAACAGAAAATCAGACAAAAACAGAATTAAATTCTACCGCGGGACAGGAATCTTCTGCAGGAGCTCCATATACCCTGTTTCCTCCCTGCCCGAGTCTTTTCCCGGCGACAGTGCTGCAGTCCTGACAGGAGGCTCAGACAAAGGAAGAAAAGGGAGGCTGGACTGCATACTGCAATTTTCTTATGTATACCGGTTACAGGTAATGAACTTCCATTTTTTCAAAACCTTCCCGCAGCTTCGTCAGCGCTCTTTTTTCGATGCGGGAAACATAGCTTCTGGAAATATTCAGCTTTTTTCCTATTTCACGCTGTGTAACCTCTTCTCCTCCGCACAGCCCGTAACGCAGGCAGATAATCTCTTTTTCCCTGTCGGTCAACAGAGAATTAATCAGGCCCGACAGCTTTCCCAGACTTCTTTCCAGTTCCATCTGGTCCACAATATCCGGCTGTTCCTGGGGCGTCACATCCAGCAGGCTGATCTCATTTCCCTCCCGGTCAGTACCGATAGGATCATAAAGCGAAACCTCCCGGGATGTCTTTTTTTTGCTTCTGAGCATCATCAGGAGCTCGTTATCTATGCACCTGGCCGCATAAGTGGCCAGCTTGCTGTTTTTGGATGCATCAAAGGATTCCACCGCTTTGATCAGGCCTATTGTCCCGATGGAAATCAGGTCCTCCATATCTTCATCCACGTTCTGATACTTTTTTGCGATATGGGCTACCAGCCGCAGATTTCGCTCTATTAGTACCTGCTTGGCTTCCCTGGCTTTTACGCCGTCACTCCCCCGCAGCGCTTCCAGACACGCGCTTTCCTCCTCTTTCGACAGTGGTTTCAGAAAGGTTTTCAAAAGGAGCCCCCATAGTCAATTTAATACTATTCTATGTGACGAATGGGGTTATAGTGCCAGTACTTTTCGAAACCTTTTAATCGAATAAAAATTCAGAAAGAGCATAATTGCTCACATCTATACCAAAATCCGTCAGCCGGTACCAGGTATCATCCCTGCCGTCCGCCCCTTTTTCCACCCGGACAAGAAGCCCTTCTCTCACCAGCTTATCAATGGCAGCCGCATAAATATTTTCCAGACTTTCCCCGAACTCCTCATAAAAACGGCGGGCCGAAACCCCATCCGCCATACGCAGCCCCAAAAACATAAATTCCTCCATCTGCTCCTGCACGGAAAGCTTCTGCACCGACAGCTTCAGATGTGTTTCCATCCCTCTCTCCCCGGAAAACTCCAGATACCGTCCCATATCCGCCGTATTGCTCCACCTCACATTACCGAGCAGAGACGCCGCTCCCACACCGAACCCCGCATAATCAATCCGCTCCCAGTAAGAAACATTATGACGGCACGCAAACCCGGGAAGCGCATAATTAGATATCTCATAACGCCCATATCCCGCTTTTCCCAGAATCTCCTTCGTCCGCCCATACATCACCCGATCCTCATCCTCCGTAGGAAGAGGCAGCCGCCCGGCCTCCGCTCCATCCCCGCTTTTCCCATAATACTCAAAAAAAGGAGTCCCTTCCTCAATAATAAGACTATAAGCGGAAATATGCTCCGGTTTCAGCCGAATCACCTTCACAAGCGTCTCCGCCCACCCCTCAGGACTCTGCCCCGGAAGCGCGCTCATCAGATCCACATTAATATTACCAAACCCTTCCTTCCGCGCCATCTCATAACTGCAAAGAAAATCCTCCCAAGTATGAATCCGCCCCAAAGCCTTCAATTCCCTATCATCCGCCGACTGCAGCCCCATACTGAGCCGGTTCACCCCCGCCAGCCGATACCCCGAAAGACTCTCCCTCGTCACAGTCCCGGGATTCACCTCCATAGTAACCTCCACCCCGTCCCCACCGAAAGAAAACTCCTCCCGCAGACAATCCATGATAACACCAATCTGTTCTCCGGAAAGCAAAGAAGGCGTACCTCCGCCAAAAAACACAGTCCTCACCTCATGCCCCCCATAAAGAGACGCCTGACCCCGAATTTCCCTCTTCAAAGCCTCAACATATTCAGTTTTCATCTCATCATCACCGGGAGCCGAAAGAAAATCACAATAAAGACATTTGCGAACGCAAAAAGGAACATGTAGATAGATACCAAGGGACCGCCTGCCGCTCTCACCACTTCGCTGCATACTTCTTATTCCTACCCTTCAAGAATACCCCTTCCATCTGCTTTCCAGCATACCAGAAAACCACCCATCTGAAAAGAGGCCTGATTATTAAAACTTTCTAAACTAAAATCCAACTAACTAACATAAATTCCCAACTCATTTAATCCTAACCTACTCACTTCCCTTAGTGCCCTTTTTATCCTCCAAAAACTACCGCGGCCGGCTCCATCCCGCCTTTGGATATGCCGTCCCCGGCGTCGTCTTTCCGGCCTGTGTCCGGCGGCGTTCCCTATGGTTGGACGGCGGCATCTCAAAAAAAGGGAGCTGTTTCTTACTATTTTGATCCTCTACTCCGCTGCCCGCCCTTAGCGGCGCTGTCTGACGACCAAAGGGAGGAGTTCAGCCGCGTTGGCAGCGGAGTTGAGGGACAAAATAGTTAGAAACAGCCCCTTTTTTTGTCTGCCGCCATCCAACCATAGGGAACGCCGCCGGACACAGGCCGGAAAGACGACACCGGGGACGGCATATCCAAAGGCGGGATGGATCCGGCCTCACAACCTACTTCTTATCATCCAACTTCAAAACACTCATAAAAGCCTCCTGAGGAATCTCCACATTCCCCACCTGGCGCATACGCTTCTTACCTTCCTTCTGCTTCTCCAGAAGCTTCTTCTTACGCGTAATATCACCGCCATAGCACTTGGCAAGCACATCCTTACGCATGGCTTTCACCGTTTCCCTGGCGATAATCTTGCCCCCTACAGCGGCCTGAATGGGAATTTCAAACAAATGCCTGGGGATTTCATCCTTCAGCTTCTCACACATCCTGCGTCCCCGTTCATAGGCGCTGTCCCTGTGGACGATAAAGGACAGGGCATCCACCTCTTCCCGGTTAATAAGGATATCCAGCTTTACCAGCTCCGACCTTTCATAGTCCTTCAGCTCATAATCAAAGGACGCATAGCCCTTGGAACGGGATTTCAAAGCATCAAAGAAATCGTATATAATTTCATTCAGAGGCAGCTCATATTTCAGAAGCGCTCTTTTCTCTTCCATATATTCCATGCTCAGATAACGGCCCCTGCGCTCCTGGCACAGTTCCATAATGGAACCGATAAATTCGCTGGTCACCATAATTTCCGAACTGACAACAGGCTCTTCCATATATTCTATTACGGAAGGATCCGGCAGGTTGGAAGGATTCGTCAGCTCCATAACCTCCCCGTTTGTCTTATGCACCTTATAAACAACGCCGGGAGCCGTCGTCACTAAATCCAGATTATATTCTCTCTCCAGCCGCTCTTCGATTACTTCCAGATGAAGAAGCCCTAAAAAACCGCAGCGGAAGCCGAAGCCCAGAGCCGCAGAGGTTTCCGGTTCATAAAAAAGGGAAGCATCATTCAGCTGCAGCTTCTCCAGCGCATCCCGCAGATCCGGATACTTGGCCCCGTCCGCCGGATACATACCGCAGTATACCATGGGATTTACCTTCTTATAACCGGGCAGAGGGTTCGCGCAGGGATTCCGGGCATCCGTCACCGTATCGCCCACAGCGGTATCCTTCACGTTTTTAATGGAAGCGGTAATATAGCCAACCATTCCGGCAGATAACTCGTCACAGGGGATAAACTGCCCTGCCCCGAAATAACCCACCTCGACCACCTCTTCCTGTGCGCCGGTAGCCATCATACGGATGGAGGTTCCCTTGCTCACCCTGCCTTCCATAATACGGCAGAAAATGATAACCCCTTTATAGGAATCATACAGGGAGTCAAAAATCAGAGCCTGCAGGGGGTTGTCCGCACTTCCGCCGGGAGCCGGGATCTTGTTCACAATCTGCTCCAGAACCTCTTCAATGCCGACACCGTTCTTGGCGGAAATCAGAGGCGCGTCATGGGCCTCCAAACCGATTACATCCTCGATCTCTTCTTTCACGCGATCGGGTTCCGCGCTGGGAAGATCTATTTTATTGATTACGGGGAAAACATCCAGATCATGATCCAGCGCCATATAAACGTTAGCCAGAGTCTGGGCTTCAATTCCCTGTGCCGCATCCACCACAAGCACGGCTCCGTCACAGGCAGCCAGCGACCGGCTCACCTCATAATTAAAATCCACGTGGCCGGGCGTATCAATCAGGTTGAAAATATACTCTTCCCCATTTTTGGCCTTGTATACGGTACGTACAGCCTGGGATTTGATGGTAATGCCCCTCTCCCTTTCCAAATCCATATTATCCAGCACCTGTTCCTGCATTTCCCTGCTGGTCAGAAGGCCGGTCTTTTCAATGATCCGGTCCGCCAGTGTCGATTTACCGTGATCAATATGGGCAATAATACAGAAATTCCTGATTTTACTCTGATCTATAGACATAAAATTCCTCCAACTCTTTTGCATATACGGAAGCACATGTGAAACTCACATGTGAGTTTCACATGCACAAGTATAGCAAAATCAGTGAAGTCGGTCAATACAAACCCTTACCGGATAATTCCAGATCCAGGATGTGCGCTATAGGGGCACAGGCATTTTTGATTTCTTCCACCGTATTCGTCTGGGCGCCCAGCTCGATCAGGAGGGAGCGGGGCCTCAGATGCATGTTGTAACGATAGCCCTTCAGATAGATCCTTCTCGTCAGTCCGGGATAATATTCATTGGCAATTACCTGCATCTGGAAGGAAAATGCCAGGTTTTCATCTATGTATGGATTCTGCAGATAATCAATATCTCCATGCGCCTTGGTATAGGAAAGCCCGTTAAAAAACATAAACTGAGCCGTCTGCTTCCCGTTCAGATCCATTACCAGCTTCCTGCCCTCCAATACTTCATCCCTGTGCAGATCGATCACCACTTCGATTGTGGGATTCTCCGCCAGCACCTGTTCAATGGCAGGAAGGGAGTTGGAATAGGCATAATCTCTGGATTCCACGTCATACATACCCATATGGTGGATTACGTTATAGCCGTATTCCTCCCGCAGAATCTGCGCCAGCAGCTCTCCCGCCCCCATTATCGTGGTGGAAATATCCCCCGGCACGGAATCCACAAAATCCTCCTGGGAATGGGTATGATAAATTAAAATCTGGGGTACATCCGGATTTTTGGTGATTGCCATGGTCTTTCCCAGCAGGGCATCCAGGTTCAGCCGCTTGGGATTGGCCTCCGTAGTGGCGTCCACCGCGTAGAATTCTTTGATCAGGGCATCAAAATCCTGATAATAGCTCCAGTTATATTCCTGGCTTCTTCCTGCCGCCTTTATAAACCCAAACTGATCCGGGGCTGGCATCTGGACTTCCTGCTGCTCACCGTCCTGATCCTGGCCTGTCTGATTTTCTTCCTGGAGCAGCTGTGTCATATTATCATCCAGACGGATCTTTCCCTCCGATGTCTCCGGCACCTCCAGCGCATCCCCGTCTTCGCTTTCTGTGTACTCGCTCGCCCCCTCCAGAAGCAGGATCTTTTCATAGGTACTCCCGCTCTCTGTCTGCAGATTTTCATTATCCTGGCTGCCGGCATACGCAAAAAGAGGGACCTGCTGGCCTAAAATCTGCTCAAACCACCCTCTCCCTGAAGCACTGCCCTTATCCGCAAAAGCAAAAGAAGGCAGCCAGACATTAAGCACACCTTCCTGCGCCCTGGCTGCAAACACTTCTTTCCATGAGAAATGTTCTCCCTCCCCTTCACCGACCGAGCTGCGGCCGGAAAACAGGAAATCCCCCATCGCGATAATAAGAAGTACAAGCACACATTTATGAAAAATTTTTCTTCCATTCCATTTTTTATTCATAGAAGAATATATGCACCTGTACTTCTTATTTATGCAGATTATTACGCAATATCCAAAGCTATATTTATTGCTTCCGAAATGGTAAAGCTGAGGCGTTTCACAGTTTCATCGATATCCTTGCTGGTTACGTACATATTATTCAGTTCCGACAGCGCTTTGGGATGTTCCCTGTTGAAAAAATATCCCTCTTCCCCGCTTTCCTGTATCATGCTTTCAATGGCATCCCCTACGATCGTCGCGGCATCCACCACTGTGGGCACCCCTATCGCAATTACAGGAATTCCCAGGCTTTCCTTATTAATAGCATTCCTGTGGTTTCCCACGCCGGAACCCGGATGGATTCCCGCATCGGAAACCTGGATAGTCCGGTTAAGACGTTTCGTGCTCCGGGCCGCCAGGGCATCCACAACAACCAGTGCATCCGGTTTTGTCTGCTCCACAACACCCTTTACGATTTCTGCGGTTTCCATTCCCGTCATAGCCATAACCCCGGGGACGATACTGCTTATCATGTGCATTTTTTCGCAGCCGTAGGCCGCTTTCCCGTATTCCTTTATCACATGCCTGTTGATGAACAGATTATCCACCACTTCCGGTCCCAGGGCATCTGCCGTGACATCCCTGTTGCCAAGTCCCACGACAAGAATGGACTGTTCCTTCTCAATATCAGGGATTAAATTTCTCAGCTGTTTAGCCAGTTCCTCAGAAACCTCCCTGTGATAGTCCTCGTCCGGTTCTATCAGCGCCGGCGCTTCCAGCGTGACATAGGTGCCCATCGGTTTTCCCATGGCCTTTGCTCCATTTTTGGTGTCAATGATGACACGGGTAATCTGAACCTCACTTTTGGGGTTATGAAATTCCTCCACCCGGACCCCCCGTAATTCTCCGTCTGCATCCGTAATGCTTTCTCTGGCTTCCAATGCCAGGTCTGTTCTAACCTGAAAACAACTCATCTGTACTCTCCCGCTCTACACTTTACTTTACATTATGCGTCCGTCTCATTCTTGCCCGCTGACATTCTTCGGGATTTGAGCTGCGCAAAATGTGATATGCCTATTTTTTGCAAAAATAAATAAATTATGTATTGACATATAACTGGTCGTCCGATAGAATATATTCGTATGTTTCCATTAGAACGACCGTGTCCGGGTTTAATGAAACATTTTCATAAGGAATAAGAAAAATTCACTTGAAAATGGAGGTGAAAATCTTGGCTAACATCAAATCTGCTAAGAAGAGAATTCTGGTTAACAGAACCAAAGCTGACAGAAACAAAGCTATCAAGTCTGGTGTGAAAACTTCTATCAAGAAGGTATACACAGCTATTGAAGCTGGTGATAAGAGCGCAGCACAGTCTGCTCTTCTCGCTGCCACATCTACTATTGATAAGGCAACAACCAAAGGTGTATATCACAAAAATACAGCATCCAGAAAAGTGTCCCGTCTTTCCAAAGCTGTAAACCAGATGGCATAATTCAGATATACAGAGTGTATGCTAAAATCCCCATCCTATACCGTCATGTAGGATGAGGATTTTTTTCATTCTAATCTTCTTTTTCGTCAGAAAAATATTTCACTTTCCCTTCTTTATCTAAATAAAGGTAATATCTTCCTTCTTCGATTTCCAGATAAAGAGGATACATTCCTCCTTCTTCAAAGCATTCCAGAAAGGCAATCTGATTATCCTCCAGAATTTTTTCCGCTTCCTCCACCGTACTGCCGGCCTCACACGGTTCCAGCAGAGCCCGTATGTCCTCGTCTGAAAGCTCGAAGATATCTATAGGAACGAAACTGTCCGAATATTCTCTTGTAGCAGGCTGCAGCATGTCCCCTTCCAGCTGAATGGTTCTGGCTTTATCACCGAGCTCCAGGCCGCAGGCCAGCAGGGTTCCGTCCTTCAGCTGTACGAACAGATTATCATTATAGCTGGTATTATAGGTCATGAATTCCGGCATCTCCGTCCGGCTGTCCTGAAACATCATCCGTTCCGGCCATACCATTTTCACATTGTCCAGTACCTTTTCCGGAGTCCGTACATAATCATCTCCTGTCACCTCTGTCCCGCACTGCCCCCATATATTAAGGCCCCATGTATACAAATCTCCATCCTTTGTTATGGCGGCTCCGGTCCAGTTTCCGGTAGTTGCATAAACGCAGTCCTCCAACATGAGATGCGGCCTGGTATACATCATTTTGCGGGGATTTTCCGGCCATTCCTCTTTATACCAATAGCCATCCGAATAGGAGGTCGCGGAAAGAGCCTTATATTCTCCCCACCACCAGACACTGCCGTCCTCCTTCAGCGCTACGACAGAATACATACCGGCCCGTGCAAAGGCCACCTGTTCCATAAGAAGCGTGGGTTCCAGTACCTGTGAATTTTCTCCGAAATCATCAAACAAAGATTCCGTTCCCGGCTCTTTTCCTAATACCCCCATCATATTCATACCCATGCCGTACAGCTTTCCGTCTTCCGTCAGATATATGGTGAAATAGCCGTTCGTGGATTCATCCACGGAAACTACGTTTTCCGCTATCTTTATCGGTTCCTGATAGAGAACCTCCAGGTCATCCACTCTTCCTATTCCCAACTGGCCATAGCTGTTGCGGCCATATCCCCACAGCACCTTGTCATCATCAATGAAAAAATGATTATCCACAGTCACACGGTTTGTCATATGATAACGTTCCAACTGAAAGGGTTCGTCCAGATAAAGTTCCTCCACCGAATCTACGCGGAAGACTTTTACAGGCTGCGCCGTTTTCGTCTTCTGCTCGTTTCCGGAATCACTTTCCGCCGGAGCTGTGCCGTCTTCCCTTTGATTCCCGCTGTCTTCCCCCGCAAATACCACCGACATGGACAGGAACGAAACCGCTGCAAAAAGCACGAAGGCCGCAAGGTACCCGGTCTTTTTCTTTTTATCCGTAAAAAGATTATTCAGCCGCTCCTTCATTGTCTTTTTCCCTGATGAGAACCCGGTTGTATATGAAGTGCCGTTTCCCTGAGCCAGTTTTATAAGCATACTTCCGTAGCGTTTCTTCTCTTCCGGATCCATATTCCCGGCGGCACGGCTGTCACAAACACATTCCACATCAAAGAAGGCCATTCGTTTCATGATCCGGAGAACCGGATTAAACCAGTAAATGTCACAGACCGCTACCATAAGAAGCTTGTACCACAAATCACCGTATTTGTAATGGCACAGTTCATGGCGCAGCATCGCCTCCAGCTCCGGCGCATTACAGGAATTCCTGTCAATCAGCAGCACCGGGCTCATATATCCGGTTACCATCGGGGTAAAAACATCGTCGCTCACTAATATCGGAATTGCCTTTTTTATGCCATATTCCTGAAAAAGCCTTTGCGCGAGCAAATCCGTCCTTTTATCCCTGCATGGACGGGCGGCTTCCAAAATACATTTTCTGGTATGCAGATATTGGGAAATATGGAATCTTGCGGTAATCAGCAAACCCGCCAGCCAAATGCACGCCAGAAATAGTCCCGAAGGCAGCCGGCCATGAGTCATGGTGTCTTCTTTCTGCGGGAGTTCTTCCGTCAGCGGGAGTTCTTCCATCTGTCGGATATCTTCCGTCCGCCGGACGCCTTCTGAGCGTTGGACGCTTTCTGCCTGTCGGGCGTTCTCCGCCGCAGAATCCGCTGCATTTTCATTTCCGGCAGCTGGTGATAAAGCCTTTGGAACAGTTCCTGTATCTGCAGCGGGCCCTGCTTCTATTTCTTCTTCCGGGCTTTGCAAATCACCCTGCTTTTCCTCAGCGGCAGGGAGACTCACCCGCAGCAAAGGCAGCCGCTCCGAAATGTCCGCAAAAGAAACACTTACAGGGATCAGCAGCCTGAACGCCAGAATCAGCCAGACAAGCTTTCTCCACCGATATCCTGACCCGCTCCCTAAAAATACGGAAAGAAGCCATACCAATCCTATTAAAAGATCGGCAAACAAGGTTATTTTCAAAATACCAGGCAGGAATCCTGTCATCTCTTTTTTCCTCCGGAGGGTGTATGCTTCCCTGTTTTACTGTCTATAAAATCCTGAAGGCAGGCGATATCTTCATCACTCAGCTCTTCTCCGTCATAAAGGGCTGTTGCGAAGTTGGATATGGAGCCTCCGAACATACGCTTTAAAATATGCCGTCCGGTTTCTTTTAAATAAGGTTCCTTTTCCACACGGGCGCTGTAATAATTTATTTTGCCTCTCTTCTCCCTTTCTACGAAGCCTCTTTCCTCCAGACGGGAAAGAAGGGACAGAATCGTACTTGGCAGCACTTCCCTGCCTTCATCCATCCTTTCCTCAATCTCCATTCTGGTAACCGGCCCTTCGGCATCCCAGATAATCATCATTAATTCCAGTTCCGCATCAGGCAGTTTCTTCATATTAAATAATCCCCCGTTTCAAATTAGTCATTTGTCTAATTTAAGAGTATAACAAATCATATAGATTGTCAAATGTTTTTCTACATTTGTCTCGTTTTCTTTCCGACCGTCTTCCTTTTTCCGAAACGGTCTGCTTACGATATCTCTTTCTTTTCGCCCGCTCCAATAATAAGCGTTATATATGCAAAATCATGGGAATACTTAAAAAAATCGCAAAAAAAATGATCCATTCTCTGTTTTTGGTGTATTATAGATGTAGACAAGGAGGATTTTACTATGCTTGAAGAACATGTAATGCTGCAGTTTTTAAGAAAATTTGATGAATATCCCTTTCTGGTGAAAATGGACGGAAAGGAATATCTCATCGGGGAAGGGGATCCCACTTTTAACGTTCAATTCAATAAAGAGATTCCTCTTTCCGATTTAGCGACAAGTACTTCTCTTGCACTGGGAGAAGCATATATGAATCATGATCTGGAAGTCGAAGGCGATTTGTACAATGCATTGGATCATTTTCTGGGACAGATGGGAAAGTTTTCAGCAGACCATAATGCCTTGAAAAAGCTGATACACACTTCTACCGCAAAGAAAAACCAGCAAAAGGAGGTAAGCAGCCATTATGATATCGGAAACGATTTCTACAAATTATGGCTGGATGAGACCCTGAGCTATTCCTGCGGCTATTTTCTTCACGAAGATGATACCCTGTATCAGGCGCAGGTCAATAAGGTGGATTATATTCTGCAGAAGCTCTGTCTGAAAGAAGGTATGACCCTGCTGGATATTGGCTGCGGCTGGGGTTTCCTGCTGATTGAGGCCGCTAAAAAATACAAAATAAAGGGAACCGGAATCACCTTAAGCCAGGAGCAGTACAAGGAATGCCAGGCCCGGATTAAAGAAGAGGGACTGGAGGATTATCTGACTGTGGAGCTGATGGATTACCGTGATCTTCCCAAATCACATCTGACCTTTGATCGGGTGGTAAGTGTGGGGATGGTGGAACATGTAGGCCGGGAGAATTATCAGACTTTCCTTCACTGCGTCAGCCAGATCATGAAGCCCGGCGGATTGTTTCTGCTTCATTTTATCAGTGCGCTGAAGGAATATCCGGGAGATCCCTGGATTAAAAAATATATTTTCCCCGGAGGAATGGTTCCCAGCCTGCGTGAAATGATTTCCGGCATGGCGGAAGAACAATTCCACACAATGGACGTAGAAAATCTGAGACTCCATTATAACCGTACTCTTCTATGCTGGAGAAAGAATTATCTGGAGCATCTGGATACGGTCAGAAGCATGTTTGATGAAAAATTTGTACGCATGTGGCACCTGTATCTGGCCGCCTGCGCGGCAACCTTCCATAATGGGATTATCGACCTGCATCAGATCCTTATGACAAAAGGGATAAATAATGAACTTCCTATGGTCAGATGGTATTAAAGATCGGATGGCATCTATATCTTACAGCAGGAAGTGAAATGTACGCCCGCGGACATTTAGTCCGTTGTCCGCGGCCCAAAACAGGAGAGACCCTCACAGAGCCTCTCCATTTATTTTCTTTATAAAAGCTGCCGGCCTTGCATCCACTTCCACCCATGCAGGCTCGAAGCCGCAGCGTATCGCGTTACGGACAGATTTCAGGTTAGCCCAGGCAGCACAATAAAAGGGGACCTTCCCTCTTTCCAGAATTTCCAATGCCAGCCGGCTTGTCAATGCCGCAGCAATTCCCCGTCTTCTGTATTCCGGCAGAATATCAACTCCTATCTGCCACATGGTATCACAATCTGCGGAACACCCCGCCAATCCCACCAGCTTTCCTTCATGCCAGGCCCCTGCGGCAAGAACATCCAGTTCCCTGCGCTGGCTGCTTAACGCATTGCTCCACTGAGGAAGATAAAGTGACTCTAAATCTTCAGGAAAAAGAATCCTGATTTCGTAATCACAGGGCATGGCCCGCAGACGCTCGCTGTCCGGCAGAAAATATTCTGCCATAAAACAGATCTGCCGATCATCTCTGGCAAACAGATCGTTGAGAAGATACAGGTTAGGCTTCCCGAAACAATGACCAATCTGAAACCTGCCCAGATATTTTTCCACTTCATCTGAAACAGCCGGATCTACAGAAGCCACAATATTGTCTCCATAGGATATCAGCATACAGTACGATGGAAGCTCCAGATATTTCCTTGCCTTCTCATTTGCTTTGGAAATCACTGTCCTGTTCTGTCCGCTGATGAAATCCTCCGGGCGGCAGTTGGCGTCTATCGCGGATTGTTCCAGTGCGATACGCATGATTTCTTCTTTTGTCATTTCCTTTTTTCCCTCCTGTTTTCCCTCCTGCCATTGAACTGTCTGCTTACTTTCTGTCTCCTCTGGTTTTGGACAGAATATACCCATCATATTCCATTGTGGCATTATTCGCATCAGGCATGGAAAACCCGCATTTTATATAGAAATCATAATTCTCCGGTGTTGTCCTTGCAGACCAGTTACCATCAGGAAGCTTCTGACGGCAGAGCTTCACCAGAAATTGCCCCAGCCCTTTTCCTCTGTATTCCGGAAGCAGCATTAAATCCTGCAGTGAGGCCACCATCACTTTATCCGAAACCACTCAGACCATTCCTGCCAGCATTTCCTTATCCCATACAGTAAAAGCCCAGGCCGAATTACGAAGGGCTATGGAAAACTTTTCGTTTTGCCACTGCGGCATGGAAGGGCTGCACCAGTCCATTTTCTCATACAGCTCTCTCAATTGCTGCGAAGGAATTCCTTCCGTACCCTCCCGGATAAGAATCCCTTTGTAATATTGATACATAATTGCCTCCTGCCGGTGCACGGCCTAATCCTTTTTCCGCAATACCGCCATCCCCGCATAATGCCGGATTGTAAATTCCTCCGGTGCAATTGTTTCCAGCAGACGGCGGTGTTCTTTGGTAAATGCTTCCACCTCTTCCTCAGAAAGCGATGCCCCTATTCCCCTACAGGCCCGGATACGTCCATCCCAGCTTTCTCTTGTGAAGGGTATCTGCAGATCATAGATTTCATTGCTTTCCACCGTAAAATACTCCTCATAGGCTTCCGGCACCGCAATGTAATGTCTGGTTTCTCCCCTGCCGGTCCATGAGGGATTATACTTAAGCACCAGTTCTTCACTGGCTCCGGCAATGGGATCCTCCTCAGGCAGCCAGGCCATATACAGAATGACAAAACGTCCGGAAGGCTTCAATACCCGGGCAAGCACCGGGGCAAGCTGTTCATGCTTAAAATAGAAATAGCACTGGCATGCCGTTACCACATCAAAGCTTCCATCAGGGAAATCCAACTGTTCCGCAGGCCCGCTGAGGAAACGGATATCCATACCGGCCTCCTCTGAAAGTTTTTCTGCCGTCTTAATCTGGTTTTCAGAGATGTCCATTCCGGTAAATTCTGCGCCATAAGGATAGAGGTACCGGGGGAGCACGCCTGTACCCGTACCTAGATCCAGAACCTGCTGCCCTTTGATGCAAAGGCCGGCATCAAGAATTCTCCTGTAAAATTCCGGCGGATAAATATCCCTGTATTTTGCATAGTCACCGGAGGTTTTCCCCCAGTCAAACCCTTTGCCTCCGTCAATTCTTTTATCGGTAATCATAATTTATCCCCCTCTTTCACCGGCGCCGTCAGTTCTATATGGTTCCCTTCGCTGTCCTCAAATTCAGAAACCCAATTATTTCCTATTCTTTTGCATTCGAAAAATACCGGGAGACCCTCCAGTTTCTTCTTCAGAATATCCAGGCAGTCCACTTCCAGGCTGGGCAGGCAGTTACTCCCGTAGGTATGATCTTCTCCCGCTTTTTCATAAGCGAAGAGCCCCAGCCTGAATCCATTCACATCAAATACACTGTAAAGCTCATCCCTGCCGGTCACGGGCTGCTCCAAGAAGGATTCATAAAACCGGATGGCTCTGTCCATATCCTTTACACAAAGATACAAAGAACGGATCGTACAATTCATATTCTGCCCCTTTCCTAATTCCGCTTATTAACACGCTATTATCTTACACGAAAGGTTCGCAATCTGCTGCTCCCCTGCCTTTGCGTGAAAAACTTTTACAGCATATGCCGCATCGTTTTCTGCGTATCCCTGTATCCCATTTTTTCATATAGTCCTTCCGCAGAAAAATTGCCTGCCAGGACTCCGAGCTCTATGTATTCCAGTCCTCTTTTTATGGCCCAGGCTTCCGCCTCCTTGAGCAAACTGGTCCCGATGCCTTTTCCACGGTGCTTTTCATCAACTGCCAAATCCATGATACAGGCAAAACGATGCGGAATGAAGCACTCATAGGGCGGCGCGGACTTTTGCTGGACCAAAAGAAAGCCAACCATTTTCTCTTCCTCCCAGGCGGTAAGGATATCTGCTTCTTCGCTTTCCATATTCATTCGTATAAATGATTCCTCCTGAGAACCCGGACGGATAAATTCCGGCTGGATTTCCGCCATCGCGGCAAAAAGCTGCCTGTAAAGTTCTTCAATCTCCGGAATATCCTCAGCTGCTGCAATCCTGATTTTCATACTGCTCTCCTCCTGTCATTTCTATATTGTTAAAATTTTTGGAATCGGTTGGAATAAGTATAAACTGAATTACTCCTGAAAACAAGTAATTGCTACTGAAAGCAGCCCTGAAAGCAGCCTCATTCCATGGAAAGCCCTGTGCAATAGCCTAAAAAATACACAGTTTCCCGGATGCAAGGTAGATTATCGGCAGACTGTATGTTAAAATATATCATAAATATTTTTCAAAAACCGATAATCAAAGGAGGTGTTCTCCATAAAATTCCGTACAAAGCTTTTTCGTGCAAAGGATCCTTTTGACACGGAAAGTACCAATGCTGTTTTTTTCCGGGCAGTGAAGGAAAACTGCCTGTTTCAATATGATAACTGCAAAGAGTACCGTTCCATTCTGGATTATTATGGTGTAAAGCCGGAATCACTCTGCAGTTATGAGGATATCGCAAAGATACCTTTTTTGCCGACCCTGCTTTTCAAACATCATAAACTGTTTTCCGTCCCCACCCGGAAAATGCTCATACGTGCAACCTCTTCCGGCACGAAGGGGGTATTCAGTGAAATCGGCTACGATACAGGCGGTTTATTCTGCGCCTTAAAAATGGTGCTGAAAATAGGCGGGCTCCGCCATCTCTTTTCACCTGTCCCCTGCCATTACGTGGTTTTCGGCTATAAGCCCCATAAAGGCAACCGGACAGCTGTTACCAAAACAGCATTCGGGGCGACTCTGTTCGCCCCGGCAATAAGCCGTTCCTTCGCCCTGAAATATCAGGATGGAGCTTATACCCCTGATTTAGAGGCTATGATCCGGGCCATTCAAAAGCACAGCAGTTCCCGTTTTCCCTTACGATTTATGGGCTTTCCTTCCTATACTTATTTTGTCCTGCAGATGATGGATGAACGGGGGATCCGTCTGAAGCTGAAAAAAGGTTCCAAAATTATGCTGGGAGGCGGCTGGAAGCAGTTTTATACCCAGCAGGTTGATAAAAAAACCTTTTATGAACTGGCGTACAGGGTACTGGGAATCGGGGATGAAGATATCGTGGAATTTTTTGGTGCGGCGGAGCATCCCATTCTTTATTGTGACTGTAAAAACCATCATTTCCATGTACCCGCCTACAGCCGCGTCATCATAAGGGACGTAAATACCCTTCAGCCGCTTGAAAACGGAAAAACCGGGCTGATCAACCTGATAACGCCCATGATAAAAGCCACTCCCATACTCAGCGTTATGACGGATGATTTGGGTGTTCTGCATGACGGAAGCGAATGCGGCTGCGGAATCCATTCCCCTTATCTGGAGGTCATCGGACGTGTCGGGCTGAAGGATATCAAAACCTGTGCTGCCGGAGCGGCGGATCTTATTTCGGAGATAAAATTATGATACTGGCTAAAGGAAAGCTTTATGATTCCAGGGAACAGGGACGCATCCTGTCCGGTATGGAAGAAGAAATCAATCATACTCTTGCAGAGAAAACGCTGTCTGCAGATACGGTCATTACCGCAATTGATGCTCTTGGCAAAAAGATTGCGGACGGTGTATTTGATGCAAAAATCGCAGGGCTTGCCATGGACGGCGCTGAACGGTACAAATCCCTTGCCTCCGTCATCCTGAGCCGGGAAAACATAGAATATAAACTCCATATGGAGCTGGGTGAGGATTTTTTTGTCCCGTTCAGGACAAAGCCTCCCCATGATCAGAAAAGTATCTGTGTCCGCGCCATGCCCTTAGGCACCCTTCTGCACATAGCCGCAGGGAACGTTGACGGTCTGCCGGCCTTCAGCCTTGCGGAAGGGCTGCTGACAGGAAACATAAACATAGTGAAGCTGCCTCAGGCCGATGACGGCCTTTCCCTCATGATCATTACAACCCTTATCGAAATCGAGCCTGCCCTCAGTGACTTCATCTATGTTTTCGATACCCCTTCCGACGATTTGCCCGCCATGAAAAGGATGGCCGATATGGCAGACGGAATTGTGGTATGGGGCGGAGACGCCGCCGTTTCCGCAGTAAGGCAGTTTGCGCCTGCCGGGGCGAAGCTGATCGAATGGGGACACAAGCTTGGATTCGCGTATATTTCCGGTTACCAGGATAAGGAACGGGAATTGAAAGCCCTGGCGGAACATATCTCATCCACCAAACAGCTTTTATGCAGCTCCTGCCAGACTATTTTTCTGGATACCCACAGCCTTGAGGAGTTGCATCATTTCTGTGAAGATTTCCTGCCTTATCTGGAAACCGCTGTCTCACAATATCCCTCTCCCAGCCTGGGAGGCACCGCCGAAATTACGCTCCTGAAATACACGGATACCCTGGAAAAAATCCTGTGGGGTACACAGGAAGCCGATACAGCAGATTTCCGTGCAGATGGCTGCAGCCTGACCGCCTGCCGGGACAGTGAGCTTGAGCTCTCCTATATGTTCGGCAACTGCTATGTAAAAAGGCTGCCAAAGGAAAATATCATATCCACCTTGCGGAGGAAAAAAGGATATCTGCAGACTGCCGGACTGATTTGTCCTGCCGGGAAACGGGAGGAACTGACCGGACTGCTGGCCAGAGCCGGTGTGGTGCGGATTACCGGCGCAGGAAACATGTCGGAAGATTTCTGCGGGGAGGCTCATGACGGAGTTTATCCGCTCAGACGGTATACACGCATTGTTAATATAGAATAAAACTGACAGGCCGCTTACTTCTGCGGCCTGTCAGTTTTATTCTTATGCTGTTTTCTGATTATCAGAGCCGTCGCCGCAGCTGCAAGAATCAGAAGTGCTGTTAGCAAATATACCGGCGTATAGTTTATTTTTCCCGCAATAAAAATACTCGTGGGGCCATCCGCTCCGCCGATTATAGATATTGCAGAGGCCTTCTTCCGCCAGCCAAGCACACTCGCTATAATACCCAGCACACTGCATGCAGATAATACCCAGAAAAGTATTTTTGTTCCTTTTTTCATATGTATATATCTCTCCTTCTACCTCAGCTGTCCGCTTTTGATATTCTTCCTACTACTGAACAGCTGGAAAATACTGCTTGACCAGTTCTTTCACTTCCACACAGCCCCGTCTGTCTTTACCGAAAAACCCAAAACACGCATCAGGTTATAATAAATCATCTCCTGCACCTTGTCCGCCGGATGAAGGCCGTCATTTCTGCAGCCCTTCCCAAATATAATATCATCAATCTTTTTCCCCGTGAAGAAAAGATAATCCATAATATAATTATAGTTATCCACTATAAGGATATCTTCCGCCTCTGCCACATCAATAATAGTATTGGCAACGTCCTCCAAATGATAAAGCCTGTTTTTATAGGATTCATTCTCTGCGGTAGACGGATTAGGGGTAAACAGTACGACTGGCTTATTTTTTTCCTTAAAATAACGTATCATCCAGGTAAGGTTGCTGCGCAGCTCATCCATTCCATTTACCCTTTTACGATCGTTCGCCCCTAAAAATAAAAATATAATATCATCCTTATCTTCCTGAAAAACAGAGGGTAAATGATTCTTCAGCTGAAAGGAAAAAGCGCCTCCGCACCCGTTATTCACCACCGTACAGCCCGGGTATTTATCATCAATATAGTTTTGAAAACGGCTCCACCAGCTGTTTGGCGCAGCACGCCTCACAAAAACATCGTCCCCGTCATGCAGTATCACTTCCTCCGTGCTATAGCTGTCAGAACTGCCCGCGCCTGCAGCCAGGCTGTCTCCAATGATATTAATCTGCGCTCCCTGTCTGATCAGTCCCCTGATCACCGCTCTGTCATTCATTTTTCCCTCCGATATCCGTTCTAATGCGCCCGCAGATCCCAATCCTGAAAAGGAAAACCGCTGCTGCCCCAGGAATACACAATATAGTATTTTTCATCTTTCTTTTTCTCCCCCGGAATGGAAAATTCCTCCCGGCCTTCCAGCGGCCCTATCCCGGTACCTTCCTGGCGTTCCACAATAAAATGCCATTTATCCTCCCGATACGGCAAATAGTAATCCTCCAGTTCTTCCATCGTCCATTCACTCCGGAGAAGGAGCGCCGCAAAGTACTGCATTTTATTCCCGTTTCCAACCAGATTCCCTGCCAGGAAACGGCTGTCGCACACAACAGCGCCTTCCGGCAAAGGAACCTGAACCATTTCCTTATACAGCTTCTTTGCTATATGGTCATTCACTGCCGGAGCAATGATAAATGAGAGAAGGAAATACAAAGCAATGATTCCCGGGAGCAAACTCATTATTATGATTCCCATTACTTTTCCAGCTTTTTTCATCTTTTCTCCCATTGATTTCCTCAGCAGATGATTTCGATCACCTGCTCCACCGTAAGCTTCAGTTCATCCGGAATATCTTCCCTGTGGGAAAAAAGAACCATATATTCCTCTTTTTCTTCATCTTCCATGGCAGCGCTGATATTCTGCAGGTGCAGCCTTTCCCCAATCCTGCGCACCAGTTCATGATGTATGATGCAGTCATCCGTTCCCACATGAAAAATTCCCGCCGCCCCGGTATTCACAATATGGGATACATACCCCGCTATCTGCTCATCCGTCGCAATATTGATATACAGCTTTGTCCAGACCTGCACCTGTCCTTCGCCTGCGGCGCCGGCATACAGGCTGCGGATTCTCGGGCAGTCTCTGCCCCATACCATGGGCAGGCGCAGGATCATGCAGCGCTCTCCCAATTCCTGCATAAGCATGGACTCACATTCCACCTTAAACCTTCCGTATTCACTTTCTGCCCCCGGCGCATCCTCTTCATAATGGGGTCTTTCCCCATCCTTATCGAATACATTGGCGGTGGAAATATAACATAACCGGCTGTTCGGAAGCTTCTTCATTTCCTTTGCCAGCTGTCTGTGAAAAGCAAGCTGATCGGCAAACTCTCCCCGAAGGCTTGATATAATCCATTCCGGCTCAGTCTTTTGTAAAAGAATCGCCGGGGCCAGCGGATCTCTGACATCCAAAAATTCCATCCTGGTTTCTGTTTCATAGGCAGCTTTGCTATGAAAATAGGTTCCATATACCGTATTTTCCCGTTCCAATCGTTTTTTTATCGCAGCCCCGACAAAACCGCTGGCTCCTAATACCAGAATATTTCCCATCTTTTTACTCCATTTCATTCAGGCAGGCCTGAAGCAGGTCCGCAAATCTGGCTATATGAATGCCGTCCACAAAGGAATGATGTACCTGTACGGAAAAAGGCAGGATCATTTTTCCATCCCGTTCGAAATATTTCCCCCAGTCGAACAGCGGGGTAGCCGCTTCGTTGTTCCCGGAATAAGTATGGGAAACATGGGTAAAAGAAATCCAGGGCATGCCGGAGAACTGAAAAAGATCATTTCCCATGGGCCCGGTAAAATATTCCTTCTGTGCGCTGACTGTCTCTTCAGCCGCCTTCACATATTCTTCCAGCGAATCCTTCATGGGTACGTTAACCACTTTAAACAGCTCCGCCCCCTCGTCCATATAAGTAAAGGAAGTGTCAATCCGATCAAACAGCACTACCTCTCCATCCTGGAAACGGTATCGGAATTCTTCGCATTCATTCGCACATTTGGAAACAATATATACGAAGGAAAAAGTGAAGGAATAGCCCTTTTCTCTGATTATTTTCAGGAAATTTGTTATATCCAGTTCGAAGCTGACTCCATACTGGGGCTGCATGCTTTTTCTGAATACCTCGCAGTGAATGGCTCTCTTCCAGTTCTTCAGGTCAATTATTTTATAAGCCGACATTCGTTTATTCTCCTTCTCTCATTCCTAATTTCCTGCATTGCTCCCCGGCGGTCACAGCAGGATATTTCTTTCCAGCCATCCGGCCACACCATCCCGATCATTGTCTGCGCAGATTTCATCCGCGGCTTCTTTTACCTCTGAGATGGCATTTTCAACCGCAATACCCCTTCCGCATTCCCGCAGCATCCGGATATCATTATAATCATCCCCAAAGGCTGCGATCTCTTCCGTGCTGATGTGATAATGGGCGGCAAGCGTCTTCACGCCGTTCATTTTACAGGCCTGCTTATTCATTACCATAGCGACTGCGTTTTCGGAAAGCTGTATATAAAGATCGGGCGTAAGAAACAGCTTGAACTTCTCCATTTCTTCCAATGATGTGGCTTCCAGAAGAATTTTATCGGCGGGCGCTTCAGGCAGATCTGTAAAATCCGTAAATGTATATGGGATATCCTTCCATATGTTACCCGGATTAAAATTGGCATACAGACAATCCTGTATCTCGGCGGACACATGAAGACCGGGAAATGCCTCCAGAAGAGGGAAAATACATTTTTCCGGATTGGGAATTCCATATCCGTCAAGCATTTTTTCTCCCAGCCTTACCACAGCGCCATTATGATAAATGGCGGCATCACAGGAGAGAAAGGGCAGAAAACTCTTCACAGCCCTCACCGGACGCGCTGTTGCTATCACAAAAACAATGCCTTTTTCTCTGCATTGCCGAATGATTTGCTGAGAATATGCCGACACACTTTTATCTGTTCTCAGAAAAGTACCATCCAAATCCGTCACTATCATTTTAATATCCATGTTTCCTATCCCCCGTAACAGATATTTTCAGTCATCTAAATGAATGGCATCCCCTCTTACCTGTTCCCTGCGGCATATTCTCCAGGATTCACATCCAACACCACACGCATGGGAGCCGCCATGGCATCCTCCCTCCGGCACACCCATTTTTCATGGTGAATCCCTTCTACCGTATTGCCGTCTTCAATAATATCACCGTATTCAAAAAGATAAGCCGCCAGATTTCTGAGAAAAATCACTACCTCATTGGGTTCCAGGTTCCGGCAGTGGAACTGAAGATCAGGAAGCCCTATGGGAGTGAGTCCAAGAGTATCAAAAAGGAGCTCGTCCGTGCCGCTTATGGTAAAGAAACGGACATTGAGGCCGCCGTCAAGGAAATGAAGTTCCTCCCGGTTCCAGGAAGGCTTCAAATAGGTTTCCCTCGGCACCAGATTCTGACTGTGAGGCCAGTAAATTCCGATGCATTCAGGAAAAAGCTCCAGTATAGCGTCAGCATAAGAAGCCAGAATGCCATATTGCTCCATAGCTGGCAGACCGGCTGCCAGCATATTGCTTGCCATTATAGAATAGCGGCATTTTTCCAGAAATCCATCCTTGTCCGGGCAGGCCCAGAACTGGGCTTTTACATATTCATCAAATTGTTTGCTGTCGAACTCGTCCGCTCCGTAAATCATCAGCTGAGAGGGCAGATCCTGATTCTCCTTGCTGTAGTGAACCAGATGATCCCACAGCACAAAGGACTTCAGTCCTGCAGGGTCTTCCGGCATTTTTTGTTCCTCCGACAGTTCGGTCACTCTTCCGAATTTTTCGGAAAGCTTGCTGCAGAATTCTTCCGCAGTGGGCATAACTATCGGTTTTTCAAACAAGGGGATAAAGAAATATACCGAAGACCACTTATCAACGAATGCATTTTTGTTATTTTCCATAATTGTTTTCCTTTCTGTCTTGCTGTTCAGTCATTCTTCACTCGATTCCGGGAAACGAATTCCTATCTCTTTTTCTTTTCTCCACTCCGGCACAGGGCCGTCATCTCCCCAATATTCATCAACCGCACCTATTTTATCCCCATCCATCCGGATAAAGGATACGACATGAAAAGACAGGGAATCATCCTTTGTGTGGACGTGAACAGCCATTATGTTGAGATCTCCCGCCTTTTCCAGCCGTTCCACTTCTCCCGCCCATTCTCCGGGATATTCGCAGTTGGCACGGATAAATTCATTCACGGTAAATTGTTCCCGGGTATTATGCCATCGGATGCACGCATCTTCTTTGAAAAAATAAGGCAACTCATCCGCCTGCTGTTCCAGAATGGCTCTCCAGTATTTCTCCAGGAATTCTTCTTTGTCGAAAGCCTTCATCTCCGGTTCTCCTTCCTGCTTACCACCACTGTTTCAGAATCTCTTTTGTCTTCATTCCGTTCTTCTTCACGGCCTGTCTCCAGCCGAATTCCGCAGCAGCTTTGTAGGCAAATCTGGGAAAATCCATCTGGACAAAGACTGTTTCTCCGGCTCTTTGTGCGGTGCTGTCCTCTGCAAGACGGCAAAGCACTTTTCCAAGGGATGCGCCCGGCCCGCGGCCCGCAGTCACATTGGCAAGCGCAGAGACCATTCCGCCGCCTCCGGCCCCGATTCCGTATCCCCACTCCAAACCGCTGCGGCAGCACCAGTTTTCCATCATCTGAATGGACACGGCATTCTGGCAGCCTTCATAAAAACCACAGTTAATTATGGCATAAACTGTCCGCTTTTTCTTTTTCTCCCGGATTACCGTCTCCAAATCCAGCAAGGCGCTGACCATATGTGAGGGGATTCCGTCCACGTACAAGGGGAAGGCAAAAATCAGGACATCACTGTCTGCTGCCTCCTGCAGCTGTTCCGGCTGCGGGTGCGGGGTAAAAAAATGCAGTTCACAAAGAGAAGCATCGCTTTTCATATATCCTTTTAATTGGGATAAAATCACTCCGGAAGCGCTGTCCCTGCGTTTCGGGCTTCCGTTTATCAATGTAATTTTCATACAAGCCCTCCTGCTTCTTCCGGATTGCGGCAGAAAGCGACCTGTTTTACCTCACAGTACAGATTATCTGCCATTGCATCCACCCATTCCCGTGCGGTTTCTTTCTCCTGCTCCGTAAGATCTTCTCCGTAAAAAACAACTCTTAATGCCAATGTTTTCCGATATCTCTGACGATGATGCATTTCCCCGTTTTTTAAAACAAAATAGGGGAGGATATAGGATATGCTCCTGTCCAGTACATTCTTAACAAAAGGGCCGGGGCCTCCGAAGCAGCAGCGGCTTATCAGTATAATTTCCCCGCTGCCTGCCAGCAGCCTGCCCATTTCATTGTATTTATCCTTGAGGATGCATTTTCCCGGCGTTTTGAGCCAGCAGCCAAAACAGCCTATACAGGACTTTATAGAACCATCGTCACAAATTTCAATTATATTTTCATCCTTTACTGCGGACATTGCTCCGGCGGGCAGGTCATGAATAACCAGCCTCTTCTCGTGTTGTCTCAATTCTTCTTTCATGCTGATACCTTTCATCCGCTCAGATAAAAACGGCCTATCCTTCCAGTTTTTTTCTCAGGTCTTCCATATACTGCTTTTGCTGGTTTCTAAGATAGATTCCCACAAACGGCTTCATCCAGAATTTTTTTGCCTTCACATTTTCAGTGAAATCCGCCCTGGCGCCTGCCGTTATTTTCTCAAAGGTTCCAATCCAGTGTCCCTGCATATTTTCATTTTCCATGTCAAATTCGTATCTTTCCATAGGCTCATAAGCCGTTATGGTAAACGTGGTGGCAAATCCGTCTTTTGTGTATTCCCGGAATTTCATGCCTGTATGTATCGGGCTTTTGGCACCCGCAGAACCGGAATTTTCCGGTTCCAGTATTTCTATCCTGTCAAGATCACTTCTCCATGCATAATCCTCCAGACTGGTTACCGCTTCCCATACGGTTTCCATATCTGAATGGAACACTTCTTTTCTGTTTGCTGATGCCATCTCTTCCTCCTTCTGCCTCTGCCGGCGCTTTCTCTATCAGGTATCCGTGGATACATTGTCCCAGTCATCGTCGTATCCTATCAGCCAGTTTAAAGCCATATGCCGCTCCACCACAACATCCGCATTGAGGGACGCGGGTGCTTCGTTTCCTTTTATTCTGGCATCCACACAGGCCCAGTCCAAACGGTAAATCAAATCCGCCTCGTCCAGTATTTCCTGTATGCCCCGCGGTTTGGCGGCCTGCAGCAGAAGGGACAGCTCCGGTCTGTCACGTACGATTTCAATCGCTCTGTCACAATCACAGACCTCTTCCGGATAGTCCAGTTCTTCTATAAAACCCAGGGCCCAGGCAAGCACCCAATAGGCCTCATATTTCCAGGTCATGGCACATAATTCTTCCTCTGATGCGCTGCCGGAAAATATGTGCTTCTCTTTTTCCGTGAGTTCCTCAAGCGCCTCATAATCCTCCAGCATCGCAAACCAGAAATTTCTTCCTTCCTCTCCGCCGTTCCCCTGCATGATATCGAAGGAATACTGTATGGTAAGCAAGGTGCATACCATGCGTTTGGCTATTACCTCCGGCGCCTTTATCTTTACAGACGCGGAATCTTCAATCATCGGAAGATGTTCTATATAAGGTACTTCCTTCTTTTTCAGGAACGCAATGGATTTTTCTTTTCGCAGTTCCCCTTCTGTTTTCTTATCTAAAAGCATAATTTCCATTCCTCCATCCAAACTGACAGTGCCGCAATGTATAAATAACATATGCAGGATTCACTGTTTTTTATCAATTATCACATAACTGCAAAATACGCAGCAGTTCCTCTAAAGCTGTAATCTCATAATCCGGATTCACTCCGCAGACGGCGGAACCCTTCCCCGGATGATACCAGCAGGTCTTCATTCCCGCTGCCGCTGCCCCTTCCATATCGTTAACCAGGGAATCCCCTACCATCAAACACTCCGATGGGCTTGCGACAGACAGCGTATTACAAATACAGTCAAAAAATTCTGCGGAAGGCTTTACCGCACCCACACTTTCTGAAACAAAAATATGGCTTATGCAGTCTCCAAATATAGCGGCTCTGGGTACCTGGATTTCCTCCAGTCCATTTGTAGCGAGAACCAGCGTATAATATTGTGACAGACGCCCGCATACCTCTTCCGCTTTCGGTTCCGGAATCCTTTCTTCCTTATAATACCGGGTGTAAATCCGGCTTAATTCTTCCGGTGTTTTCTCCAAATTCAGTTCTTTCTTCAACTCAGCAAAACGCCGTACCGCATAGCTCCGGTATAATTGATGATAATTTTTCCGTATATAAGGATCTTTCGTATTATCAAGATCGTATTCCTCCCAAACGGAGTCACAAATATCCGTATACTTTCTATGCAGCTCATCGTCATCGAAGATACCGCACGACTCCATTGTCCTGCTGAAAGCTCTGCGCTCAGACTTTTCAAAGTTTATAAGCGTTCCGTCCACATCAAAAATAATATAGGTATAATCCGTCATTTTCCTTTCCTGTTCCCGCCGGGTAAAAAACAATCGTGGAGCAGCACTTTCCTTCTTTGAAAGGAAGCCTTCCCCACGATCGTCCCGGTCGGAAGGCTGCATTTTTCATGTCTTCCGCCGGACCTTTCTGTTATTTTTTCAAACCGCTCTTTTTATCATCGGCAATCAGCTTACGAAGCGCTTCTTTTCCTGTGCGGATAGCGGCGTCCGTATCATGCTCCACCGGATTGGTTAATCCGGCCTTTTCCCTCTCCTGATTGGCAACCACCAGAAATACAGAGCCGCAGCGCACTCTCAGATAATCCGCAACAACAAACAGCGCCGCCGATTCCATTTCCGATGCCTTACAGCCCAGCCTCAGCCACGCCTGCCACTTATTCTCCAGTTCATAGCTAACCGGCATGATTTCCGGTTCATGCTGTCCATAAAAAGAATCCTTACACTGTACGATCCCCTTGTGCCAGTCATGTCCGCTTTCCTTAGCCGCTGCGATCAGGGCATTCACCACATCAATATCCGCGACCGCAGGAAACTCAATGGGGGCATATTCCCTGCTGGTTCCTTCATTTCTTATAGCCCCCGTAGCGATAACCAGGTCGCCGCTCTTCACATCAATATCCATACCGCCGCAGGTTCCTACCCTGACGAAGGTATCTGCCCCGGCCTTAACAAGCTCCTCCATGGCAATGGAAGCCGACGGGCCTCCGATGCCGGTTGAAGTTACGCTCACCCGTTCCCCGTCAAGCAGGCCGGTATAGGTAACAAATTCCCGGCTGTCCGCAACAAGACACGGTGACTCAAAATACCGGGCAATCTTCTCACTGCGCTTGGGATCTCCCGGTAAAATAACATATCTTCCCACATCCCCGCTCTTTATCTGTAAATGATACTGTATTCCATTTTCCGTATATTTCATACTTTCCTGCACCCCTTTCCGCCGCCTTTTTGGTTATTGACACAAGTATACCAAAAAAAGGGAAGGGAATACAGTGTTATCTGCGTAAAAGAATCTTAATTTTTGTTGTAATATTATATTTTCCCTTTCGCAGAAGGCCTGCCTTTCCTGTCTATTTGCTTTGATTAATATGGCAATCCGTAAATTCCGTGGCTGCCGCGTCACAAACAATGGAAAAACTTGTCTGATGATTGATATGGGCATTTTCCAAAATTAAATTTCTGATAACGGCTCCTTCACTTGCGGCAAAAAAGCCCATATCACCGGACTTTTCCGTTATTGTGAGATTGTATATCTTATACCCATTGCCGTCAAATATACCGGTAAAAGGATCCTTCTTACTCCCAATCGGCTTCCATTCCTCCATCAGGGTAATGTCACTGCCTAATATATAATTTTCCGACAGGGAATGGGTTTTCCCGATGGAAAGCAATTCATCCTCTGTGGTTATCATATAATATGTTACATCTTCTATGGTGGTTGTCTGCATTGTATCCGGGAGCTCCTCTGCTGATTGAATCGCTGCGGCGGTATCGGGCTTTGCATTGCAGCCGCTTAAAATAAATATGAGGCAAATTAATACTGGTATTAGCTTTTTCATTTAATCTTCTCCTGGCCTATATTCTTTTTTTCATGATAACATATAAATCCTAAATTCTCAATTTACATCGGCATTGACGGAAGGCTATCCAATCATTCCCGGATTTTCCTTTCGCCCTGCTGTCCCATTCTGTTTCATCAGGGAAAAAACGCCAGGGTATATTTATTGTAATGCTTTAGGGGTATAGAAAAGCACCACAATCCTGAAGGACTGAGGTGCTCTTCTTTTAGGCTGGGAAGCTGTTATCTGACGGTAAAGCTGCAACTTCCCGGCCTATGCTATCATATGATCAAGAGTTACTGGCCCGTACGGATCGATTTAACAGACGGGGCGGGCTTATTATTTTCATGGCAAAACCGGCTCCCCTCATCGTTCTATCTCCGGTCTCCCGCTGCGGAGGGGTCAATAACGATTTCTACAAAGCGCCGCAGGATGGCGGCTGCCTCGGCACGGGTAACGGTATCTTTCGGGGCAAACAGGTGGTTTCCCTTACTGTTCATCACGCCTGCCTGCTGCATGGCCTGTACCGCGCTTTTCATGCTGCCGGCGATCTTGTTGTTATCCGTAAATATCTCTGCTTCGCGGGCTATCGGAAGGGTATACCCCAGAACAGCCGCATACTGTTTCATCATGACCGCTATCTCTTCCCGGGTGACAGCGGCATCCGGCGCAAAGGTCTTTTCTCCGGTACTAATAATCCCCTTGGAGGATGCCCATTCTACGTAAGGGGCATTGTAAGCGGCGGCGTCAGCATCGGAAAACTGGCCGGAAGGATAGGCAGTAGGTTCGATACCGGCCAACTGTCCCAACGCCAGAACGAGCATACCCTGCGTCATAATACCATCCGGGATAAAAGCAGTTTCACCAGTTCCGCCCAGCAGATTCCGGCTTGCCACAAAGTTAATGTCTTCTTTCGCCCAATGGTTCACGGTATCGGCATAGGTAGGGGCAGGCTTGTAACCCACACCATAGACACTGAAATGCCCGGTGGATCCTGTCAGGTTCCCGCTGCTCAGGTCATAGCCGGATTGGTACAGCCATTCCGTGTTTTTTCCATCCTTGCTGTACACAAGGAACAGGCTGCCGGTCTGCTCGTCTGCTGCAGGCTTATAGGCCAGCCTCACAGTAACACGCCCGGCACCAAAACTGGTAACAAAAGCCGCCTTGCCATCCTGGCCTGTATAGCCCACGGTAAGCCGGTAAGCCGGGCGGGTGCCTACAGCAGCCAGCATATCCCCGGTAAGGCCGGTTTCCCTGGCAACGGTCAGGGTAATATCGCCGGTGGACTGCTTCTGTATTTCCTGCAGGGCTGCAAGGTCAAAGGTCAGATTCACAATAGGAGTATGGAGAGTCAGGTACTTTATGCCGTTGTTCGGATCAGTAAGACGGTCGAGGGTGGCACGTTTGATGATGATGGAAAAGCTGTCGTAAACCACCGCCGAGGTCACGCTGTATTGCATTGTAATTCCATATTTCTCCCGGCCTTTTTGCCTGGCAGTATGCAGCGCCCTGGTAAGGGCTTCCCATGTACTGTCGTCACTTGCCGTCCCGATAGCCATGCCGTCCTTTACAGTGACCGGTGTTTCCACTACGGTCCGTTCCGGGCTGTCCGGCTGGGACGGCTTAAGGGGCGTGATTGTGATATTGGAATCGCTCCCTCTGGGACTTGAATAATCATTATCTCTATTGGATATGGGTGTATTCACGGTAACGGCACAAGTGGCCGTTTTCTTTCCATACTGGGAGGTCACGGTGATGGTCGCCGTGCCTATGGAAACGGCAGTCACCCTACCACTGCTGTCCACTATGGCAACGCCGGTATTACTGGATTTCCAGCTTACCGCCTTGTATGAGGCATCAGTCGGTATCACTGTGGCAGCCAGTGTTTCACTTTGGCCGGGTCCCAACTGCAGCGTATTCCGGTCAAGGACAAGTGCGCTTATGGGAGTATACTCCACCGTATTCAGATTCTCCCAATTCCCAGAATCATAGCCGTTTCCGTTTTTGGGGATATAAAAAGTCAGGCCAGTGTTTGTATTCTCGAAAGTGGAAGAAAATATCGTCGGCGCGGTCGAGGATTCCATAATAATACTGCTAAGGCCTGTACAGCCGTAAAACGCATAAGCACCAATTTGGGTCAGGTCTTTCGGTAACGATTGCAGTTCAAGTCGCTCACAGCCGGCAAACGCAGATCTCCCAATTTGCTTCAGGTCTACCGGCAGTGACTGTAATGCAAGGCTATTGCAGCCTAAAAACGCATAATCACCAATTTGGGTCAGGTCTTTCGGCAATGACTGCAGGGCAAGGCTTGTGCAGCCTTCAAACACAGATTCCCCAATTTGGATCAGGTCTTCTGGCAGCGATTGCAGGGCAAGGCTCTTACAATTCTTAAACGCAGAATCCCCAATTTGGGTCAGACCGTCCGGTAACGATTGAAGTTTAAGTCGCTCACAGCCGTAAAACGCATAATCACCAATTTGGGTCAGGTCTTTCGGCAGCGATTGCAGGGCAAGGCTATTGCAGCCGGCAAACGCATAATCCCCAATTTGGGTCAGGCCTTTCGGCAGTAATTGCAGGGCAAGGCTCGTACAGTCCTTAAACGCAGAACCCCCAATTTGTTTCAGACCGCCCGGCAACGATTGCAGTTTAAGGTTACTGCACCCATAAAAAGCATTCCTCCCAATTTGTTCCAGGTTATTCAGGAGGGTTAGCGTTTGTAGTTTTGTTATCATATGCGAAACAGTGTTTGTATCATTCCGCATCGTTTTTAAATTCGTCATGCCGGACAAGTCAAGGGCAGTCAGATTATTCCAGCCACTATCTCTCTTATACCGCTCCAGCAGGTATCTCCAGTTATATCCTGTAATCTCCGTCACACTGCCAGTCAGCTTGATGATAGTAATACTATCTTCTTTTCTGCCGTTCAAAGCAGTAGCTATAGCCTCTTTCATTTCGTTGTCATCCATGCTAATGCCGCCACTTCCATTGTCGTTAAAGGTCACATCCAAAACGTCATCCTGCACACCCAATACGACATTAGCCGCCCCAATCCTCACATAGATTTCTGGCAGCTCCACATCCTTTTCACAGGTATATCCAGTCGGAAGAACGGGCGTAAAAAGATAACTGCCCAACCCGGCATTGTCATCATATTCGGTGTCGGACTCCCAAACTACATCCGTTATGGTGACCGGTTCCGGCACACGTTCAGCATCATTCTCCAAAGGATAACCGGATGCACTAAGTGTATTGGGCAAGTCCAGCTCAGATAGCTTTGTACCTGCAGAAACAGTCTGATATTGTGTCTTCTCACCCAGCATCTCAAAAGCTGTAAGGACAAATACTGCCGTTTCCTCTGATTTTTCTATGTTTGTCTCCGGTAACTTCTGTTCAGATAAATCGTTCCCGCTCACCTGTTCTGATTCCTTGCTGCACTCTCCACAGATAAAACCGCAGATGTGGCCCTCTACAGTCTCTTTGTATCCGCAGTCCTCATCATGCTCTCCGCGCTCATGGGGACAGTCCAGTTCATAGCATTCCTTCGTATGTTCATGGACGGCGTCACTGTCTGGTGCCGGTTCCATGTTCTCTTCCTCATAACCACAAACCAGCTTATCCGTATAACAGTCATCCGTGTGGATATGTTCACAGCGATGGCCCTCCACTGCTTCCACATAGCCGCATTCTGCCGTATGCTCCGGATGGTGTTCGCACAGGCCCTCCGTATCGGATGCCGTTCCTTCCGCATAAATGGTTGTCCCCAGCTGTCCTGCCAGCAGGACAGCACACAGAAGCAGCGAAAGGCCGCGCGCATGTTTCCTGTTTCTCATCTTGTTCCTCCCTTCCAATCCTTTTGATTCCTATTGTAAATTTATGACTTTCCCGTCTTGGGGCTTGTGTTTATAAGCCTGGAAATTGCCTGCTCCATCTTTTGGGTGGATACCGGCTTCCGGCAAAAGAACGGGACACACAGCCGGTATGCCTGCTCACGGAAGTCCATATCGGAAAACCAGAGGATTCTTCTGACCAGGTTCCTTGCGCTGGTGATGGTGTTTAAGCCTTCCACGCCGTCCTGCGCCACAATGACGGCATCCGGCAGTGCCTGCTTTACCATACCGTCCAGCTCCGGCCAGTCTGCACAGCCTGTTACCTGCACTTCCCTTCCCTGCAAACACTGCCGGGCCAGGTCAATCAGCTGTTCCCGTTCCGCAGCATTGCCATCGCAGACAATCATCTTCTCCATGTATGATCTCCTTTCTGCCGTGAATTTCCTTATATTATCAAAATAATATCAATACAATTAAATGGCAAGGAGCTGGCCGGAACTTGCAGTTTTTGGCCGGAAATGGCACTATGGAAACGAACTCTTCTGATAACCTTTTCCTGACACGGGATTTATGCAGGGATGTGTGAACAGATAACAGCCAGGGTATATTTATGGTAATGCTTTGGAGGACATAGATAAGCGCCACAATCCCCGTGAGGACTGTGACGCTCTCCTTTTCTTAAAAACCGGGAAGCCGCCGTTACCTGACGGTAAAGCCGCGGCTTCCCAATATATTCTGCCATATGAACCAATATCCCGGTCCTGACCGGACCGATCTCAAGCCGGTGATGGGCCTGCTTTTGCCATACAGCCAGCCCCCGGCACCGCTCTATCTGCCGGCTGCGGCAGGATTAATAACGATTTCCACGAAACACCGCAGGATGGCAGCTGCCTCGGCTCGGGTAACGGTATCCTTCGGGGCAAACAGGCGGTTTCCTTTACTGCCCATCACGCCTGCCTGCTGCATGGCACGTACCGCGTCTTTCATGCTGCCAGTGATCTTATTGCTGTCCGTAAAAATCTCCGCTTCACGGGAAACGGGCAGGATGTACCCCAGCTTTTCTGCATACCGCTGCATGATAACTGCCATTTCTTCGCGGGTTATGGAACGGTCGGGGGAAAAGGTATCCGTGCCGGTTCCGTTCACAATTCCCTGGGATACCGCCCATACCGCATAGGGAGCATAACCGGCATCGGCAGGTACATCGGAAAACCGGTCCGAAGAAGCATAAGCTGCCGGATCTGTCCCTGCAAGCCGCCCTAAAGCCATGATAAACATGCCCCGTGTGATGGCAGTATCCGGGCTGAACGTGGTGTCACTGGTGCCATTCAGCATACCACGGCTGGCTGCAAAGTCAATGTCCGCCTTCGCCCAATGGGTAACCGTGTCGGTAAAAGCCGGGGCTGGTTTGTATCCCACGCCATAAATGCTGAAATGCCCGGTGGAACCAATCACGCTGCCGCTCCTCTTGTCATAGCCGGACTGGTAATACCACGTCGCTCTGTTGTTATCATCTCCATAAACGAGGTACAGGCTCCCGTCCTGTTCCCCGGCAGCGGGGGTATAGGCAAGGCCCACAGTGACTCTGCCCCTGCCAAAGTCCCGGACAGTGGCTGCCCTGCCGTCCTGCCCCGTATAACTCACAGTCAGCTGATAGGCCGGGTGGGCTCCCACAGCCGTCCGCATGTCGCCGTCCAGTTTTTTTATCCGTGTGGCCGTCAGTGTAATGTCACCCGTGGATTGTTCCGCAATCTCACGCAGCGCCGCTAGGTCAAAGGTCAGATCCACAATGGAGGTGTTGATAATCAGGTACTTCACCCTGTTGTCCGGATTCACCAGCCTGTCAAGGGTAGCGCGGCTGATAATGATGGAAAAACCATCGTAGGCCTCCGCTATTGTCACGTCATACTGTACTGCAATCCCATATTTTGTCCGTCCCTTTTGTCTTGCCACGTTCAGAATCCGGGTAATGGCTTCCGATGTGCTGCTGTCGCTTGCCGTACCGGCTGCTGTGCCATCCTCTACGGTGACAGGTATTTCAATCACAGACAGCGCAGGCATATCCGGCTGTACCTGCTGCGATGGCTGTGGTGTGGGGATTGGAGCGGGGGCAGAGCTGCCACTATTGTCTGCGGGTGTGCCTCCGGTCTCATACCCTTTGAAATTTGCTGTTGCCATACCGTCTGCCGACAGAGGGAACAGAATGGGATTCGTGCTGCCGGATACCAGGCCCGCCCATCCGTCAAAAGCTTTTCCGTTATCCGGAACGGCAGTCAGGGTCACCTGCTTTGTGTCGATATCGTAGCCCTTATTCCCCGTGTCATTGGGATCCCCGGTTCCAAATATGACTCTGCCTCCGCCGACGGATTGCATGGTCAGCTTTTTCCCGTCCGGTGCGGTAAAAGACGTAAGGGGTATGTTACCGCAGCGTAAATCGGTCAGGTTCGGCAGACCGGATAAATCCAGACTCCCTAACTGGGTATTGGAGCAGTACAGTGTCTCCATCCCGGGATTTGAGTTGCAGGACAGAGTGGTCAGGTTCCTTAGGCCGGACGCGTTCAGCACCGTCAACTGGTTACGACTGCAGTACAACTGCTCCAGTTTAGTCAGGTCGGTCACATCCAACGTTCCTGTCAGCTGGTTATTGCCGCAGCGCAGGGAGGTCAGATCCTTTAGTCTTCTCACATCCAGGCTCCCTGACAGCTGGTTACCGGAGCAGTTCAGGACGTGCAGTTTAGTCAGGTTGGCTACATCCAGTTCTCCTGACAGTAGGTTACCTTCACAAAATAGTTGGGTCAGGTTCGTCAGTTTGGCCACATCCAACTTCCCGGACAGGTTATTATTGGAACAGTACAGTATTTCCAGCTGAGTCAGGTTGGACACATCCAGCTCCCCTGATAGGTGATTAGTGGAGCAGTTCAGGTTGATCAGCTGAATTAGGTTGCCCACGTCCAACTTTCCTGTCAGTTCATTATCATTACAATGCAGATTCTCCAGCTGAGTCAGGTTGGACACATCCAGAGTTTCAGACAATTCGTTATTGTAGCAGTTCAGGTGTTTCAATTGAGTCAGGTTAGCCACGTCCAGCTTTCCTGTCAATTTATTCCAGGAGCAGTCCAGGAGGGTCAGCTGAGTCAGGTTGGACACATCCAGTTTTCCCGTCAACTGGTTCTCGGCGCAGTCCAGGGAAGTCAGATTAGTCAGTCCACCTACCTCCAACTCTCCCGTCAGCTTATTATGGCCACAGGCCAGATTGGTCAATTCAGCCAATCCACTTACCTCCAGCTTTCCCTTCAGGCCTTTTCCGGTTAAAAATAATCCTGTAATTCTTTTTACTGTACTGTCATTCCATGTTACCAGCCCATCCGCTTCCCATTCTTTCGGGGAGTTCCTTGTGGCAAAAAGGCCGTTGTCGTCAATTATATGGTTGATAACTTCTACGTCGCCATCGTGGTAGCCGTCTTCGTCTGAATCATCAGGATCATTCCCCGTAAAGACCGGGGTTATATCCACGCTGCCGGTCAGGTCAAAGAGAATCGTATTTCCATTTGGATTCGCGCCGACGGGTGGGTTCTTCCATTCCTTAAAGGAAAAGCCGGTGCCAGGAGTAGCCGTCAGGGTTATCCCGCTGCGGCTGAAATCAAATGCCGTCATCTTCACCGTACCACCCTTTGTCTGGTTAACATTCAGGGTGCCGTTCTTTGTCTTGAACGAGGTAAAGGGGTTATTGTAGCATTCCAAAGTGGTCAAGTTCGACAAGCCAGACACGTCAAGTGTCTTCAGCTGGTTATCGACGCAGTACAGAGTGATCAGGTTCGGCAGGTTGGCCACATCCAGTACCTCCAGCTGATTAAAGTCACAGCCCAACTTGGTCAGGCTCGACAGGCCGGACACGTCCAGCTCCTTCAGCTGGTTATCGAAGCAGTTCAGGAAATCCAAATTCGACAGGCCGGACACTTTCAGTTCCTCCAGCTTGTTTGATGCACATTCCAGCATGATCAGGTTCGTATTCTTAGACACATCCAACGCCTTCAACCCGGTATTGCCGCAATACAACCTGACTAGTTTCTTATTCTTTGACACGTCCAGTACCACAAACTGGGTATTGTCACATTCCAGATATTCCAGGTTCTCCAGCTGATCCAGCCCGATCAGCGCCGTCAGCGTATTATTATTACCGCATTGCAGATCGGTTAGAGCCGTCAGGTCAGATATGTTCAGCGTCCCGGATAGGCTTTTGCTGTTTAGAAGCAACTTGGTAATTCTTTTCGGGCTGCTATTGTCCCATGCTACCAATCCCGCCGTTTTCCAACTTTCCGGCTTGCTTTCATCCACGCCGCTGATATTCTTTAAAGTGGGATGTGCGTTAAGGATTTCCTGAAAAGCCGTCTTATCCCCGGTATCATAATCGTCCGCAGAACTTAACAAAGCGTAGTTCACCATTCCAATCCGCACGGAGATTTCCGGCAGCTCCACGTCCTCCGCACAGGTATAACCGGCTGGAAGAACAGGCCTAAAAATATAGCCGCCATCGGTGGTTTCATCCCACACGTTATCGGGTTCCCAAGTCACGTCCTGAATGGTGATATGATCCTCCACAGTTTCATCCACGGTATAGCCGGAAGCTTCCAATGTGGCAGGCAGGTTCAAATCAGCCAGCTTCGTACCAACAGGGACGGTTCTGGCCTGTACCCTCTCGTTCAGCACGTCAAAGGCCGTGATTGTGAATACCGCTGCATCCTCCGTTTCTTCCTGTTCCGGCTCCGGCAGTTCCGGCACAGGCGGATTGTTCCCGCTGTCCGCCTCCGGCTCTTTCCCGCATTCGTCACAGACAAAGCTGCAGGGGTGGCCCTCCACAGCCTCTTTATACCCGCAATCCGCATCATGCTCCCCACGCTCATGGGGGCAGTCCAATTCATAGCATTCCTGCGTATGTTCATGGGTGGCGTCACTGTCTGATGTCGGCTCCATGTTCTCTTCCTCATAACCGCAAATCAGTTGATCCGTATAACAGCCGTCCGTGTGGACGTGTTCACAGCGATGGCCCTCCACCGCTTCCACATAGCCGCATTCTGCCGTATGTTCCGGATGGTGTTCGCACAGGCCCTCCGTATCGGATGCCGTTCCTTCCGCATAAATGGTTGTCCCCAGCTGTCCTGCCAGCAGGACAGCACACAGAAGCAGCGAAAGGCCGCGCGCATGTTTCCTGTTTCTCATCTTGTTCCTCCCTTCCAATCCTTTTGATTCCTATTGTAAATTTATGACTTTCCCGTCTTGGGGCTTGTGTTTATAAGTCTGGACATTGCCTGCTCCATCTTTTGGCGGGATACAGGCTTTCGGCAAAAGAACGGGACACACAGCCGGTATGCCTGCACACGGAAGTCCATATCGGAAAACCAGAGAATTCTTCTGGCCAGGTTCCTTGCGCTGGTAACGGTGTTCAAGCCTTCCACGCCGTCCTGTGCCACAATGACAGCGTCCGGCAGTGCCTGCTTTACCATGCAGTCCAGCTCTGGCCAGTCTGCACAGCCTGTTACCTGCGCTGCGCTTCCCTGCAAACACTGCCGGGCCAGGTCAATCAGCTGTTCCCGTTCCGCAGTATTACCATCGCAGACAATCATCTTCCACATGTATGATCTCCTTTCTGTCGTGAATTTCCTTATATTATCAAAATAATAGTAATATAATCAGATAGCAAGAAGGTGGCCGGAACTTGCAGTTTTTGGCCGGAAATTGCATTATTAAAACCGGTTTTTGAGAAAAATGGTCTTGACAGAGAATTTATGTTGAGATATGTAAGAAGGGCTATTCGAGAATAAGACAAACCGGGAAATCCGGAAGAAAGATAAGCTGATGACACAGTTATCCATCACAGACAACCATGTGGTTTTTAGCTTTATCCCATTAATGAAGCAGGATGTTTCTTTGGAACGTTCTGCTCTAATAGGGATACTGTTTCCGTTCATTATTTTATTAAAAAAGAGATTGCATTTCGCATTATCTTCTGTTATAGTATAAAACAAAATTTAAAAGCGAGGATATATTTATGAAATTATTTATTTCACTTTCCAATCGACGCAGCCGATGAAGCTTGTATCTTTTAAGGTACAGGCTTACGTGCTGTGTACCTGTGGAAAGTGATTTGAATTTTTCCTTTCAGACACTGTCAGGTTTACACAGCCTGACGGTGTTTTTTATTTGGAGGAAAAAGGATGAAATTATTGACAGATTTACTTACAGCAATTTTCGAAACAGCTTTTTTAAACTGTGGTTATGATAAAACGCTTGGAAAGGTGGTTGTTTCCGGTCGTCCTGATTTATGTCAGTTCCAGTGCAACGGCGCTTTTACCGGTGCAAAACTATATAGGAAATCACCGTTAAGCATTGCAGGCGAAGTTACAGCGCTCATTAAGCCTGACGGAATGATTGGCAAAATCGAAGTAATGGCGCCTGGTTTTATCAATATTACCGTCGAAGACGAATTTTTATTAAACTATGCCGAACAAATATTTCATGACAAATATAAAGGGATTCCCCAGGCTGAAGCCCCGGAAACCATAGTCCTTGATTATGGCAATCCCAATGTAGCCAAACCTCTCCATGTAGGGCATCTGCGTTCCGCCATAATCGGCGAAGCGCTGAAAAGAATTATCATTTCCACAGGAAGAAAAGCTATCGGCGATGTTCACCTCGGTGATTGGGGCTTGCCAATGGGTCTTGTTCTCGCAGAATTGGAAGAAAGATATGCAGACAGAATTCCGCCGATTACCGCTGATTTACTGAATGAATTATATCCCCTTGCAAGCAAAAGGAGCAGATCAGATGAAGCTTTCCTTGAGAAAGCAAGAACAATAACCGCTGAATTACAAAAAGGCAGCATCAAATATATGGACACCTGGCGCAAAATGGTTTCTGTTTCGGTAAGGGATATCAGGAAAACCTTCGACAGATTACATGTTTCATTCGATTACTGGTATGGAGAAAGTGATTCCAGTAAATATGTACCGCAACTGCTTGAGATATTATCCGAAAAAAATTTGCTCGTTCCCAGTGAAGGCGCACAGGTTGTGGATGTTTCCTGTGAAAGTGATAAGGCTCCCGTTCCGCCTGCCATTGTCATAAAATCAAATGGTTCTGAAGGCTATGTGACAACAGATATAGCTACGATCCTTCAGCGACAGCAGGATTTTAAGCCTGACAGGATCTGGTATGTAGTTGACTTCAGACAGAATCTGCATTTTACGCAGGTGTTCCGTACCACACAAAAGGCAGAGCTGGTTCCTGCTTCAACAGAACTGACTCATCTGTGTTTCGGAACGGTGAACGGCAAGGACGGAAAACCTTTTAAAACCCGTGACGGCGGAATCATGCAGCTATCTGAACTGCTTGATACCGTGGTAAACTGTTCTTATGAAAAACTGAGAAATACAGATGATATTGACATGAATTTCAAAAAAGAAACTGCAGAAAAAATCGGTATAGCAGCGATAAAATTCGGTGATTTAATCAATCATTATTCGAAGGACTGCGTGTTTGACATTGACAAATTCATGGCATCAGAGGGCAAAACAGGTGTTTATCTGCTTTATACGGTTGCCCGGATCAACTCCATACTCAAAAGAATTGACAGCTTTGATTTAACCGCCCCTCACTCATATGGCATTTATTCTCAAAGCGAGCGGGAGCTTTTCCTGAAGCTGGCCCTGAGCGGTAATGCCTTTATAAACGCCTACAATGAGAAATCACCAAATATCATCTGTGAAAATGTATATCAGATTGCTGTGGCTTTCTCAAAATTCTATCATGAAAATCATATTATGAGTGAAAGTGACGGACAAAAAAAGGCCTCTTGGCTCGCTCTCTGCGTATATACAAAAGATATGCTGCAAAAGCACCTTGATACCTTAGCGATTGATACGGTTGAATTAATGTAAAACCCGTCATATTTTCAGCACCCACAAACAGCCGGTATAAATTTTATACCGGCTTAATCAAATTTTCCTCATACAGTGTATCGAAAGTATTGACCGCGCCGCCATGCTCAGCTATTTTTCCATCCACCACCTTGTCAATATCAACGCCGGTGAAGGACAGTCTTTTGTGTGTGGGCTTTATTCCAATCCACTCTCCTTCATGTGTTCCTTCCATGATGAATTCAGAGATCACATAATCTCCGTCCGCATATTGCTTAAGTATTTTCATGGTATAATCGGGGTAAGTTTTCTTTACATCAACAAGGTGCTGCTTCATGCCATCTATCCCCACAGGTATTATCTGTTCCCCGACTTTCACGACACAGTCTTCTGCGATAAATTGAGGAAGTTCCTCCAACAGATTTTCTGACACAATTGTTTCATAGAAATATTTAACAATATCTTTTTTCTCCATTTTTATTCTCCTCATGGTTGCGTGATACCGTACTGTATACCGGTGAATACCGGATTATAAGCATAACCGGCTGAAAGTTATTATTGCTATACTAATAAATTATGAATTCCCTGTCAAATAAAAAAAACAAATTATTTCAAAACAACAAACGATATATCATTGATACTTCATATTATATCCATGTATTGGCAGCAAAAGGCCCGTGTGGTAAAATTATAGGATAATACCTGACAATAAACAGAATATAAAATACATATATTCAGAACGGAGGAATCATGCTTACTCCCAAAGAAGCGGAAAAAGAACTGGAATTGGGCGCTGGCTTAATGCCCGGCCCCTGGGTACAGCACAGTAAATCTGTTGCCGTAAATGCTCGGCTGATTGCGGAGCATACAGACTGTATGGACAGTGAATGTGCCTATTCCATGGGGCTTATGCACGATATAGGGCGCAGGGAAGGCGTCAAGGCTATCATGCACATCATAGACGGGTACCGTTATATGACAAAACTCCACCAGCCCGAAATTGCCAGGATATGTCTGACTCATTCCTTTCCCATACAGGATATCAATACCTTTATCGGAAAATATGATTGTTCGGAAGAAGAAAAGAATTTTCTGGATCATTACCTCTCTGCCGTTGTCTATGACGATTATGACAGGCTGATTCAGCTGTGCGACGCCATATCCCTGCCAAACGGCGCCTGTATTATGGAAAAAAGGCTGGTGGATGTAGCCCTAAGGCATGGCCTGCCATCATTTACCCTCGATAAATGGAAGGCTTTTATGAATCTGAAAAAATACTTTGATGAATTATGTCATTGTAATATTTATTCCCTTTTGCCGAATGTGATGGAAAATTCTTACGAAAGCCTGATATAAGGGCCGTTGTCGGCATTACTGGCCTGCAGGGGAATAAACGGCATTTACATAATAATACATACGTTTATGTCTGTTATGCAAATCCAGTGAACAATATTCCGTATGGCGGACCTTGATAATGGAAAAATTGTGCAGAAGCTTTATGATATCCGCTAAGTCTGCATAAAAATGCGGAACTCCCACTTCCGGTTCCTTTTGGTAAATAACCGTATTGCCGTCAATCCTGTCCGCCTGTGCCTCTTGGAAATCTGTTGATTCTTTTGAACAGAAGGACAGGAAAATTTCACCATCCCTTTTAAGTACCCGTTCTATCTCACTGATTATCATTTCTACCCCCTGCGTATCCGAATGCGAAACTACATGGTAGGCAAAAACACAATCAAATTCTTTATCCGGATACGGCAGATGGAGCATATCTCCTGTCACTGCTTTTATTGGCAGCTTTTCATTTTCCGCCCATGAAATCAAATGCCGGATTCCATAATCGGAAATATCGACAGCACTGACATCAAAACCATTTTTTGCAAAATGAACCGCATGGCGGCCCATTCCTGTTCCCAGATCGAGAAGCTTGCTGTAACCCTTTTCTTTCCATACCTGCGACAGATAATAACTGTCCTCCGTAGGCTTAAGCCATGCCGACTGATTTGCATTTTCCCAATCCCATCCCTTTGATTGAACCATAATTCCTCCTTTACCTCTCTTCAACTAAAAATCCATCCACAGCAAAATCTTTCAAAGTAAAACTGACATTGATCGAAAATTCAAAGCGGAGTTTATTCCCATTAAAGGCAAAACGATAAACAGCAACATACGGTGTTTCAATGAAATAAATCTTCAGTATAAGAGCTTCGTTAAAGACTGCCTCACAGTAATATTTCTGCTTATGAACCTGCAGGTCCTTCAGGAAATTCATTTTCCCGCTGGTTTCCTGTAAAAGTGAAAAACAGATAGTATCGGTATATTCCGCATAACATAGCTTCACCAGATATTCATTACAGAATGGAAGAAATTCCACATACTTGATTCCCAGAATATTATCTTCCAGCCTGAAATTACTACACGGGATTACAGCATCCACGGCAGCAGTGTTTTTTTCAGGTCTTGTATTTTCGATATAGGCGCAGCAGCATTCTGTATCGTTAAGCAAATGCTTATAAATTAACGACAACAAGGCTTCCGTTTTGGAATACTGGGAAAACACAATGACAGCCTTCTTTTTATCAGGGCACAATAAACACAGCTGACCAAAAGCACCATCCATACGGTAATATCCATCCTTACCGATATGAAATTGATAACCATATCCGTTTCCCGAAAACTCACTGTCCGGATTGTTTATATCATCCTGCTTAATTATTTGCTGTGTTACGGCCATCTTCAGATATTCCTTTGATATAAGCTGACTGCCGTTGTATGAGCCCTCTTTTAACAGCAGCTGCGCTATTTTGACAAGAGACATGGGATACAGGCTCAGCCCCATTCCTCCCGCCGTCAGCTTTTCCGGAGACAGCTCCCATTGAGCCTCATAAATCTCCATGGGATAAAATAAATACTGGTTCAGGAACTGTTCCAGAGACAGGCCAGACACTTTCGTGATAATGGCGGACAGCATATGGGAGCAATGGGTGCTGTACCTGTAAAAGGTTCCCGGTTCATGGGGAAATGACTGTTTCAGAAAGGCTTTCACCCAATTATCCTGAACAAATAGATCCGAATAGGTATTTTCATGAATCCCGCAGGACATGGTCAGCAAATGCTGAACCGTAATCCTGCTCAGATTTTTATCCGGTGTCTCCGGACACTCCTCCGGAAAAAAACCGATAATAGGATCATCCATATGCAGCAGACCCAAATCCCAGGCAATTCCTATTGCAAGTCCCGAAAAGGTTTTAGTCATGGAGAAAAACAGTTTTAGGGAATCCATTTTATAGGGATATCTGACATATTCCCCCAGCACGCTGTTCTCCGAAATATACAGGGCATGTGTGATATTCGTATTTTCATTTTTGCTGCATTCCTGTATAAAACCTGCAAATGACAAGACTTCATCCTCCTAACTCATTATAATTCTTTTTGTTCCCATTCTTTTTTCCGTATTCTTCATTAAAATCGTAGGCAATTTCATATGTGTCATACTCGCCAAACCATCTCGCATCCCCCGTGTCAATATCAATATTCTCAGAACTCATTTATCTCCGATGACAATACAGCCTCCAGAAAGCTTTCCGGCGCAGTTCGGAAGCGCAGTCTTTTATAATCTTCCTCCGGCATATAACGCATCAGCACCGGCAGGCTTTCCTCCAGTCCGTTTTCCCGATATCCGATTTTCTTGTCCGTAAGAAACGCAAAACCAAAATCCGTATACAGTTTGATAGCTTTATAGCTTGACGGCTGCGTGTGCAGATATACAGGAAAATCATTTGTTTCAAGTTCTGACAACAGCTTTGTAATAATAGCTCTTCCTATTCCGCTGCCTTCACATCCCTTTTTCACCTTAAGCCAGTGCAGGGTATTTATTTTTCCATAGGACTTCCAAATAAAGCCGGTTCCTACAGGATTCCCCTCACCATCCCTCACAAACAGACACTGCGAATAGAATAAATCTTCTTTTTCTCCATATACCTTCTGAAAATAATCTGTCATATATCCGAAAAACGCTTCCGCCTGTTCTTCCTCGTCGAAAGGCATTCTTTTCCACAGGTCAAGCTCATTCCTCCTGCATGAATCAAAATAATATCCTTCAGGCAGACAGGCAAAAGCTTCCTTCTTCGGTACCTCACAAACCATGAATAAGTTCAGATCCGGAATTTCTTCGTACATTCCATACTCCTTTTATTACCATTTCCTCTGTTACCTGATACAAAAAAGCAGGACATCATAAACGGATCGTTTTCCGTCTGACATCCTGCATGCCGCTCTTATTTGATTTTCCAGTCTCCCTGCAGCATCATGAACACTTTCCATTCCTCTAAATTGCCCATAACAAAGCTGTCCTTGGGTACAAGAAGAGACAGTTTCTTCTGGATCACCAGGACATACAGATTCTTGGAACTGATAATCTTGGTAATCGCCGAATACTCAAATACGGAATGAGCGCCGTTGTTGGAAAAGATTTCGAGCGCGTCGGAATAAAAGCTTATTCTTCTCTCCAGAGGTTTTCCTCCGTTATTCGCCACCTGCTTGGCAAACTTCTTATCACGGGAGGATTTATAAAGGAAAAACGGCATTACCAGACATATGATACCTACAAGAAGGAACACAATGCCCGAACTGAAGGCTCCTCCAAGGATGCTGAACAGTCCGAGAATAATACTGACCCCGCCCATGATATAATACAGCTTGCGGTATTGGCCCATAAATGCTTTCACAAATTCCAGGTATACTTCTTTGGTGATTGTAAATTCATTTTTGAAAAGGAGCTGGCCTCCGATACGGTATCCTGTTCCTGCCTGATGTATCGGCGGTATTGTCCTGGTGTTTTCACCCGGTTCATCCGCTTCCGGTTCGTTTATTTCTTCTTCATCTGTCCTCTGCCCGTCCGCTCTCTGCTGTACTGTCTCCTCCAGATCTGCCGCAGTATCTGCTGCTTCCATATCTTCTGTTTCCATAGTCTCGTTCTTTTGTTCTTCCATTTTTACCTCTCATTCTACCGGCCATAAACAGCCTGTTTCTTTCTGTCTGTTCTGCCATAAAGAAATTATGTATGTAAATAAAATTATAATAGAAAGCCTCCCGGCCGTCCACCTTTAATTTTACTTTCCGATTTGTCATTTTCCTATCTTCCACATACTATAAAATAGAATACCATAATCGGATGGGAATGAAAAATGAATTCTCCTAATTATAATAGAAATAATTCCTCCTGCTGTAATTCATGCGGTTCCTGCGGCTGCTCCCAATGCCGGCAGGGGCCGCCCGGTCCACAGGGCATCCCGGGGGAAAGAGGTCCCAGAGGAGAGCAAGGACCCGCCGGTCTCCGGGGAGAACAGGGACCCCAGGGTTTCATCGGCCCACGAGGCAAACAGGGACCACAAGGCCCACAAGGGTTGCCCGGCACACAGGGCATCCCCGGGGCCAGAGGGGAACAGGGGCCTCCCGGAACGGCAGGCTGGAAAAATACTGCCTATGCTCAATATGGCATCGCCGCATCTCCTCCCAGCCATAATTATCTTCCTTATTATCCTGTCTGGGGCGCCGGTGGACTCACCAGTCTGCCCACTGATGAAACCATACAGCTTATGCCCGGATATGTTTATATGATTTCTTTTGTTTTCCTGGCTATACCGGATGCAGGAAACTACTATCAGCTCCTGCCCTATCTTAATGGCTCACCCCGTTTTCTCTATTCCGTACTGGCAGCTGCGGGGAGCGGCAGAACAGCTTCTGCCAGCGCCTCCTTTCTGACCAATGAAGCGCTTTACGAACCTCTGGATTTTTCCCTTTTGCTTACTTACCCTGACACGGTACGAAATATAGATATCACCGGAGCCGTCTCCATTTATCCCGTCGCCGTTCTTTAGCCAATAAACGGGCCTGCCATTCCTTTTTATGGATAGCAGGCCCGTTTTATTCCTCCCAAGTGAATGGAGGATTGCTCATTAAAGTCTGAAGTTCATTAAGATTACTTCCCCATAACATTTGACTTAAAAAAGTTTTCACTTATATAAGGTAATAAGATCTTTCACATATATTTCCCCATTTGTAAATTGAATTTTATTATTGCTTAAAAATCCATCCAGCGATTGAATTGTTTTATCCATAAGAGAAATCTTCCATTTTTTGCTTAAATCTTTTTTAAAGCTTATATAAATTTCATTTTTTAATGGTTCATATACTATTGTACAAAGTGTATTCTCCTGACTGGTTTTATTTAAAACTTCAAAGGCTTCATTTATTCCAAAGCTATCAATATTATTATTACTATATTCATAGGCACAAATATATCTGTCAGCACCTATTCCATGTACTTCCTTATAATTTGTTTCTTTAAATTTCCCATTCGGGAAATTAGTCATAACAATAAAATCATTATGAATAGGACTTACTGCATTTGTATTACTTCCTTCTTCCAGAATAAATGCATCACCAGTCTTATCGGCGATAATAGTATGTAACCCTAAATCCGGGTATAGTGGATTCCTGGGATATGCGATTACTCTTTTATTAAGGATTTCAAAAAATTCAGATGCTTTTTTTGTTTCCTTCAGCGCCTCATCAAAAGCATCAAAAGCAAACCAGTCATTTTCGTCACAACCTGCTTTGAACCCCGGGCCATAATCTACTGCCTGAGTACATATAAAAAGGCCCTCGCTGTTAAAGCCAGCGATATCCCTGTATTTGTTACCTGCAAATCCGGAAAAGAAAAATAAGTTCTTATCCTTATAACTATTAACCTTCAGTTTTAAATCAATATCATCCGTATCAAAATTCATACCGTAAACAGGTTTTTGCTGACTGTATACTGCAAAACTTGTACACATTTTGGAACCTCCTTTTGAGATATCATTATGTCATATACTTAGAATTTCAGAAAATCATTCAGTTATTTTTTCATCGGCTTCACCGCTTTCCTAAACTATGTCCATATGATACCATCATACATTTCGATGACTCCACCTATAACATTTTTCAGAATCAAAAATGAGTCTCCTTTCTTAATAGCTTGCCCTGTTTCCTTTATTCCGTATAGGCAGCCTCGGAAAACAACAGAACAGTTTCTGTCAGCGCGCCGTCCTTTAACCGGCAAACGGGCCTGCCATTCCTTTTATGGATAGCAGACCCGTTTTTTCTTACATTATTTACTTTAGCCTCAATTGGCTATTCGGAATATTTCTTCCTCTTTAAGAGGGATCTGTTCTTCCTCAATGCTGAGGATTTCAATCCACTTGCCCCTCTTGATTTTGTCTACAAGATGAAGGATTTCTTTCTGCGTTCCCTGTACCTCCATCTCCACTCTGCCATCTGACAGATTAGCCACCCAGCCGGTCAGGCCCAATTCCCTGGCCGCCATATAGGCCGTATAGCGAAAGCCCACTCCCTGTACCTCCCCGGAAAAAATCATATGCTTTCTGATTTCCATGGGTCTTCCTTTCCTTACCTTGCGCACATCTGTTCTTCTTCCTCAGAACTTCAGATTCTTGAACAAATCGCCCAGTGAAGTAGTGGCTTCTTCTTTGGAGCTGTACTCTGCCGCCTGATGTGCTTCCATCTCATCGGCTTCCGAATTTTCCTCCACAGCTTTTATGCTGAGGCTTATTTTATTGTCATTGGTATTCAGCACCTTGACCTTTACTTTATCCCCTACAGTAAGAACTTCAGAAGGCTTTTTGATTCTCTTCTGGCTGATCTGGGAAATGTGAACGAGTCCGCTCAAACCATCAGGCAGGCTGACAAATGCACCGTAAGGCATCAGGCTTTCCACAACTCCCTCCAGGATACTGCCCGGAACCAGCATGGAAATCTTATGGTTGATATCCTCCACAGCACGCTCTTTCTCAATTACCTTGGCGGAGAGAACCAGCTTGTTCTTTTCCTCATCCACGGTAATTACCCGAACCTCCAGCTCTCTTCCGAGCCAGGGCTCCAAATCCTCAACATAGGTCAGGGACAGCTGGGACGCGGGAATAAAACCACGGATCCCTTCCACAAAAGCCACTGCGCCGGCCTTTACGATTTCACTGATTTTTACCCGGATATTCTTGTTCTCTGCCATGTAGCCTTTGAGTATATCCCAGGCCAGCACCTGTACCGCTTCTTTTTTGGAGAGCTTTATATTTCCTTCGCCGTCATCTGTCTTTACCACGGTAGCCTCTATTTCGTCGCCTACCTTCACATCCTCAAGGATATTAAATCCGGGATCCCCGCTCATGTCCTCCGCTTTTATAATACCCTGAGCATAATACTGCAGATCCAGAACCGCTTCCTCTTCATTCACCGCAATAACGGTACCTGTAATAATATCCCCTTCTTTTATGGAACGGAAGGATGCTTCCAGCTCCTTTGCATAATCTTCCATCGTTTCCCTTTTCTCTTCCACGGTCTTGTCCCATCCTTTCTGTTATTTCCTTTATTATAAATAAAACTGACTCTCTTGTCGAGTCCCGGATTCAGATTTCACCCCTGCCATACAAGCCAAACGGCAATTAACAGATTCGGGGAAGCCCTTCTCCTATGAGTTCCGTAATGACCCGTATTCCGCCCAGAGGGGTGGTGAGCAGTACCTTTCCTCTTTCCTTACCGGAAATATGGCCGATAATGGCTGCCGCTTCCCCGTATTTGCTTTTCTGCATACAGGAAAGGGCGAGTTCGGCGTCTTCTCCTGCCACAACCGCGGTCATTTTCCCTTCGTTTCCCATATAGAGGGGATCCAGTCCCAGCAGGCCGCAGAAGCCCTTTACCTGATCCGATACCGGAAGGCAGGACTGTGTAAGCTCCACGCAGCAGTCGGAGGCAGCCGCAAATTCATGCAGGACTGTGGCGAGTCCGCCTCTAGTGACATCACGCATAGCCTTGATATGCACTCCCGCTTCCTGCATGGAACGGACCATTTCTCCCAGGGGAGCGCAGTCGCTCACGATGCTGTTGGTTATTTCCATGCGCACACTGAGTATGGCGGCATGGTGATCTCCCAGGTTCCCGGAAACGAGTACGGCATCCCCTTCTTCGCAGAGCGAAGCGCTTATCTGCACTCCCTCCGGGACAAAGCCGACTCCGGCAGTATTGATATAGATTCCTCCGCTGCCTTCTATCACCTTGGTATCGCCCGCCACTATCGTCACGCCGGCCTCCCGGGCCGTCTGTGCCATGGACGCGGCGATCTTTTCCAATTCCTCACTGTCTGCGCCCTCCTCCAGTATGAAACCGCAGGTCAGATATTTGGGGCAGGCCCCGCTCATGAGCAAATCATTCACGGTGCCGCAGACGGACAGCTTTCCGATATCCCCTCCCGGAAAAAACAGAGGATTTACCACAAAGCTGTCCGTGGTTACCGCAAGCCTTCCGCTCCCCGCTACCACGGCGGAATCCTCCATCCGGGATAAAATTTCATTATTAAAATTTTTTTCAAAAATGCCGGTAATCAGCTGGGAAGTCGCCCTTCCGCCGCTGCCGTGCGCCATTGTTATTTTCATTTCTATTCCTTTTCTCCGATCATGCGGTTATTTATCCCCGGCTTATATACTAGAAGCTGATGCTTCCGGAAGGATGCTGTTAAAGCTGTTAAAACAGCTGCCTTCCGTAGAAACCATACAGGCTCCCTGGGGTGTCTGGGGGGTGCATACCTTTCCGAACAGCGGACACTGGGCGGGACGTACTTTTCCGGTAAGCACTTCGGCGCAGCAGCAGCCCTTATTCTTTTCCCTGTCTTCCATGAGCTCTCTGCTGCCTGCATCGAAGGCTTCGTATTTCTTACGCAGTACCATTCCGGAACCGGGTATCACTCCCATCCCCCGCCAGGCAGCGTCCGCAGGTTCAAAATATTCCTCCACCGCAGCCTGGGCTGTCAGATTTCCTTCTCTGGTAACCGCGCTGGTATACATATTTACCGTCTTTCCCGCTCCCCGAAGCTTAACCAAAGCCGCAATGGCCGCCAGTATCTGTTCCCCCTCGAAACCTGCCACCACAAAGGGGATCCCGTATTTTTCAGCCAGGCCTTCAAATGCCCGGCTTCCTGTGATAACACTCACATGGCCCGGCGCAAGGAAGCCGTCAATGCTGTTTTCCCGCTTTTCCCCGCAGATCCAGTCAATGACCGGAGGCATAACCTTTAAGGATGTGAGCAGACGAATATTTTTAATGCCGCCGGCCAATGCATTTTTCAGCAGCATGGCATACACCGGCGTAGTGGTTTCAAAGCCTACCGCCGCAAAAATATACGTGTGCCCCGGATCCTCAACGGCCAGCTTGAGCATATCCATGGGGGAATAGACCATTCTCACCTGACAGCCTTCCGCCCTGGCTTCGCTCAGGCTCTGGCTGCTGCCCGGCACACGCAGCATATCCCCAAAGGTAACCACGATATTGCCCAGCTCCTTACCCAGCAGGATCAGGCGGTCGATGTATTCCGTCACCGTCACGCAGACAGGGCAGCCCGGGCCGGAAACCAACTGAATAGAAGGAGGAAGCAGCCCCGGTATCCCATTGCGGCTGATTTCCGCCGTATGCGTGCCGCAGACCTCCATCAGCTTCAGCGTGCGTCCCTGATAGCTCTGCAGATATTCAATTATTTCCTTCACCGGCCGCTTCCTCCAATTCCTCAAAAAGCTCTGTGAGCTGCTTTCCTTCTTCTTCCGAAAGCACCTGCAATATACAGCCGGCATGCACAAGCACGCTGTCTCCCGGTTTTACGCAAACCAGGCCCGCCTCCGCGCGCACCCTGTTTCCCTGGAAATCCACCACTGCGGTGGTCCCTTCTATCTCAATAACCCTTCCGGGCAATGCTACACACATATCTGACCTCCTCGATCCTTCTCATCCATCAGCCTTTCCGCTGCCAGCCAGGCCTGTCCCAAAGCGATCCCGCCGTCATTTCCCGGCACCTGTTCATTCACATATACCCGGAACCCCTGTTCTTCCAGAAGGCTCCGGCATCTTTCCTGCAGAATCACATTGGCAAAGACACCGCCGCTTAAAGCCACCTTATCCTCATGAAATCTTTCCCGGATCCTGCGGCACATTTCCAGCACCATACAGGAAACCGCTTCATGGAAACCAAGAGCCAGGGCCTCCGCCCTCTCTTCCTCTTTATACCACGTCTTTGCCGCTCTTGTCTCCCGGAAAATTTTACGTATTACTTCTTTCCTGTCAGCCAGAAGTATTTCTTCTTCCTCCCGAATGGGAAAGGAAAACTCCGGCGGGGCCGCATTCTTCTCTATCGCCCGGGCTGCCGCATTCTCCAGGGCTATGGCACATTCCCCTTCGTAGCTGTTGTATTCCCTGATTCCCAGAAGTGCGCTCACCGCATCAAAAAGCCGTCCCATGCTGCTGCTTTTTTCCGTATTAATATGATTGGAAACCGCAGCACGGACCATTTTCTCTCTGAGCTCCTCCTCAGGGCGGTCATTCTCTGTTTTTCCCTTCGAAAGCTCACATCCTGCATGATAGAGATGGCAGAGAGCGGTAAGTCCTGCATCCTTTGCCGAAGCATCGCCGCCAGCCAGCTCCGTTTCTTCCAGATGCCCCGCGCGGAGAAAGGAACCGCCCTCACACAGCAGAAATTCCCCTCCCCAAACCGTTCCGTCCGTTCCATAGCCTGTACCGTCAAAAACAACGGCTATGCAGCGGCGCAGTCCATGCTCCGCCATCACGGATGCCGCATGGGCATGATGATGCTGGAAAGGAAACAGCGGCAGATTCCTTTCTTCCGCAAGGCGTGCCGCCTCCCCGGCTGTCGCATATCCCGGATGAAGATCGCATGCCACCGCTCCGGGTATTATCCCGAACAGCTTCTCCATGTGCTCCGCAGCCTGCAGGAAGGTACGGAACACCTTGTAGCTTTCCATATCGCCAAAATACTGGCTCATATATCCCCTCTTCCGGTAAGCCAGGCAGAAGCAAGCTTTCAAATCCCCTCCCATGGCAAGCACCGGAACCGGACATTCTCCCGGAAGGGCGACAGGAGCCGGGACAAAGCCTCTGCTCCGCCGCAGAAGCTGAGGCCGCCCACCCGTTATCCGCATCAGGGAATCATCCAGGGGAGTCACAATTTTTCTGTCATTCCACGCGATTCCTTCAAGCAGCATCGGCTGCTGCTTCCAAAGCTCTTCCATTTCCTCATCCGAGGTCAGTATAGGTTCATCCGTCACATTGCCGCTGGTCATCACCAGAGGCCCGGCGGCTTCGGTAAGCATCTGATGCAGCCCCGTATAAGGAAGAAAGGCTCCCAGGAACCGGCTTTCTCCGCTCACTCCCGATGCAAAGCCGTACCTGCCCTTTTTCAGATTCAGAAGCACAATCGGCCGGGCCGGTGAAAGAAGCAGTGCTTCCTCCTGTTCCGAAACCATACACACCTCACGGATGCTTTCCATGGAAGGAAACATAACGGCAAAGGGCTTTTTGTCCCTGTGCTTGAGCTGCCGAAGCCGATCCACGGAATCTGCATTATCCGGACGGCAGGAAAACTGATAGCCGCCGATTCCCTTCAGGGCTATCACCCCGCCTCTTTGCAAAACAGACAGGGCCTCCTCCAGCGCCTCTTCCTTTTCCCTGTATACAACAGCGCCTTCATCCCCCCGGGCCTTCCAGCAAAGCTGAGGGCCGCAGTCATGACAGGATATGGTCTGTGCATGGCGGCGCCGGTTTCCCATCTGTACATACTCTTTTCTGCAGGAGGGACACATGGCAAATTCCCTCATGGTGATATGATCCCTGTCGTAAGGGACCGCCTCCATAATACTGTAGCGGGGGCCGCAGTTTACGCAGCTGATAAAAGGATAATGGTATCTGCTGTCTCCCGGCTTTTTCATTTCCGCAAGACATTCTTCACAAACCGGCAGATCCGGCGGAAGAAGAGGGAGATCCGCACGATTCTCCTCCTCGCTTTCCACAATCCGGAAATCAGAAGGACAGGGATCTTCCTTTTCTGCCCTCTCCGCCTGGACCCGGTCCACTCTGGCCGCCGGAGGTGCATACGAACGAAGGCGACAGATAAAGTTATCCATCGCCTCCGCATCTCCAAACGCATCTATCCTTACCACTCCGCCGCTGTTGCGGACACTTCCTTTGATATGAAGTTGTTCAGCCAGGGCTGCCACAAAGGGCCGGTAACCGACTCCCTGTACCACGCCCAGAATGGTAATTTCATATCTCATGTATGCTCCTGCCCCGCTGTCTGTGCCGCTTCCGGCTTTGCGGCAGGCTGAGCAGCTTCCGCTTTAGCCGCAGGCTTTGCCGCTTCCTGTCCGGCTGCGGGCTGAGCCGCCGGTTTCACAGCGGGCTTTGCCGCAGGTTCCGGCATATTAGTCTTAATAAAGCTGTCCGTCTTCTTCGTTCCATCCGGCTCAGTATAGCTCTGCTTCATGGACAGACATTTCTTCGGGCAGGTTTCCACGCAGCACCCGCACTGGATGCAGCCGAATCTTTCGATTTCCCACAGCTTGGCGGCCCTGTCCACGGTAATGGCCCCCGTGGGGCATTTCCGGGCGCAGAGGCTGCAGAGTACGCATGTATCTATATCGACTTCCACATGCCCTCTCGTCCTGTCGGGATACTCCCTTGGCTGCTCCGGATACGGTCTTGTTGCAGGCTTGCTGAACAGGTTCTTCAAAGCCACGCTTGTAAATTTCATTGTGTTCATTTGCTTCATTGTATTACGCTCCTTCCCCTTCGTCAGCGTTCTGTACAACTGATGCAGGGATCGATTGTCAGAATCAGAATCGGCACATCTGCCAGCTGACAGCCCTTCAGCGTCTCAAGCAAAGCGGGCAGATTCGCAAAGGTAGGGGTACGTACCCGGAAACGGTCGATAAACTTCGTACCGTTAGCCTTCACATAATAAATCGCCTCTCCTCTGGGCTGTTCCTCTCTCATGAAGTATTCTCCATCCGGGAAGCCCTTGAAAGGAACCGCCACTTCTCCGCCGGGGATTCTGGAAATTGCCTGACGTATCAAATCAATAGACTGGAAAATTTCACGGATACGCACGTCACATCTGGCATAACAGTCTCCCACCGTACTGGTGATCGGCTCAAAGTTCAGATCTGCATATGCCGCATAACCCAGCTTCCTGTTATCCAGGGCGATACCGCTGGCCCGCATGAACGGCCCTACCGCGCCCAGATCATGGGCCTGCTCTTTTGTAAGGAAGCCAACATCACGAAGACGGCTGTTCACGGCCGTATCCTCCAGGAAGGTTCTGGCCACCACCTTCAGCTCCTTCTCAATATCCGTAAAATCCGCCACGAACTGCCGGAGCATGGAAGCATCCATATCCTTGCGCTGTCCGCCGATTTTATTTACGGAAAAAATAACCCTGCCGCCTGTGGATGCTTCAAACATATCCAGAACCTTTTCCCTGATTTTCCAGGACTGCATGAAGAGGCTCTCAAAACCAAAAGCATCTGCGAGAAGACCCAGCCAGAGCAGATGGCTGTGGATTCTTGACATTTCACACCATATGGTGCGCAGGTAATAGGCTCTGGGCGGAAGCTCAATATTCATAATGTGTTCCACAGCCTCGCAATAGCCCATGCCATGCATGAAACTGCAGATTCCGCATATACGTTCCGCTACATATACATACTCGGTAAATTCTTTTTTCTCGACCAGTTTTTCCAGTCCTCTGTGTACGAAGCCGATGGAAGGTATCGCCTCCACGACTTTTTCATCCTCTAAAACCAAATCCAGATGAATCGGCTCCGGCAGTACCGGATGCTGCGGTCCAAATGGAATCGTGCTGCGTGTGGACATAATCTATTCTCCTTGTATCAATGCGATTATACTACTCTTTAAAAGGTGCTTCCTTCTTAATACGGTACAGGTTTCCATGGTAATCCAATGAAATCATCTTAATATTGATGCCGAACAGATCATGAATTTCATTTTCATATAAAAAGGCAGGCGCATAAATATCACTGATGCTCACAATTTCTGTATCGGGCAGTATGCTGATCCTTAGCCCCACCATCTTATATTCTTTACCGAAGGAATAGGTTATTTCTATCCTGTCCCCCGCTTTTGCCGCACAAATCTGTATAATCCTGTAATCCCTGTGCTTCAGCATCAGGACCTCGGTAACCAGATTTTCCGGTTCCACCTGCATGATTTCGCCGTCGATCATTTCGCTCCTCCTTCCGGTTTTTCCTGTCCGTTATCCGCCGTCTTATGGGAAGCTGCTTCCGCTCTCTTCTTATCCAGCAGAGCGACAGCCTTTACCACGCCATCAATAATCGCTTCCGGACGGGCCGCACAGCCGGGCACATAGATATCCACCGGAATAGTGGTATCCACACCGCCTAAAATATTATAGCATTCCTTAAATATACCGCCGTTGCAGGCGCATATTCCCACTGCCACCACCACTTTGGGAGAAGGCATCTGGGAATAAAGCTGCTGTACCACAGGCTTATTCTGTTCGTTGATGCCTCCGGTAATCAGGAAAATATCCGCATGCTTGGGATTTCCCGTATTAATAACCCCGAACCGCTCCACGTCATAGACCGGAGTCAGGCAGGCCAGCACTTCTATATCACATCCATTGCAGCTGGAGCCGTCATAATGCAGCAGCCAGGGTGATTTTGATATTTTCATTTTCATTCCTTCCTTTCCGGTTCCCGCTATTTCATCAGCATGACGATCATCAGGTTAATCCCGCCTGCCGCCAGCGTAACAATCCAGGTCCATTTCAGCATGATCTGCCATTTTACCCTGGGGAATGTATTATCAATCAAAGTTTCCAGAAGGAACGCGAGCAAACAGACTACAATAGCCGCCGGAATGCTCCACCAGCTGGAATTGATGATAAAAAGCCCCACAACACCCAAAAGGAATACATTTTCATACCAGTGGGATAAGGTAACCAGAGCCAGGATATTACCGGAAAGCTCTGTTGTCATACCTCTTACCATCTCCTGATGCGCATGGTGTGAGGTACTGATATCAAAAGGCGACTTTCTGAATTTAATAGTCAGGATATAAAGGAAACCAATGAAAAATCCGGGCAGAAGGACAATCGCCGAAACATTGCTCTGGGCGATCTCCTTTATGGAAAAGCTTCCTGTCGCTATATAAAATCCGATAGCGGTAAGCAGCACCATAGGCTCATAAGCCATCATCTGCATCAATTCCCTCTGGGCGCCCATGGAACTGTACGGCGCATTCGCCGAACAGGCCGACATGATAAAGAAGATCCCTGCCAGAGTCAGTGCAAAGAACACCAGCAGAATATCTCCGCCCCAGAAAAACAGAGCCCCTGTAAATACTACGAATACCAGGAAACCGCATACCAGGAAATCCTGTACACTGTTTACCACAACAGACTGCTTGGCAAACAATTTATTAAGATCATAAAAAGGCTGCAGCAAGGAAGGCCCTTTCCTTCCCTGCATACGGGCCGACACCTTACGGTCAATTCCTTCCAGAAGGCCTCCCGCAAAAGGTGCACCGATAATATACAAAAGAGCCAGGAAAAAATATTTTGACATCAGAGCGCACCTCCTATCGTCATAATCATAAGAATAATCAGCGCTCCCGCAGCCAGCACCATAGATGGCAGAAGAAGCTTGTTTTCCCCGAAATAATCGGGCATATACCAGTTAGCCAGGTACATGTGCTTTTCTTCCCCGAAGGAATCTGTGAAGTTTCTGTCATCACCGGCATTCGCACCGCCCATGTAGGACATAACCAGCTTATTTTTCTTGCCCAGCGTAAGTACACGAACCGCTATCGGCAGGATCAGAATCGTACACAGCATCATAATCATGATGTAAAGATTGCCGGTTCCGATCAGGTTAGGCACATACTGATGATACATATCCATCAGGAAAGGCTCAATCAAATATGTGGATACCAACGGGAAGGTCAGGCACAGGGCAACCATGATCACACTTAAGGAAATCAGGGAAGTCCATTCGCTCTTCTTCGTCACATTGGTAAGCTGCTCCGAATGATGGTGGACCGCCACCAGTGATCCCAGCCATTTGGTCCAGTAAAATAAGGTAGTCGCACTGCCGAATACCAGGAAAATAACAAGAAGAATGCTTCCTGAATCCACATAAGCCTTCAGCGCCGCCCACTTGGAAATCAGCATTCCGAAGGGGGCAAGGAACATACCCGCTATACCGATAATCATTACATAAGCCAGGCCGGGCAGCTTGACAATCAGCCCGTGCATGTCTTCAATATTCCTGCTTCCCGTACAGTTTTCCACCGCGCCTACGGAAAGGAACATAAGGGATTTGGATACGGCATGGAACATCATCAGAAGGATGGCCGCCCATACCGCCTCATGCATACCCACACCGGCACAGGCTGTAATCAGCCCCAGATTGGATATTGTGGAATATGCCAGAACCTTCTTTCCGTCATCCTGGGAAATCGCCAGCATAGAGGTCACCAGGAAAGTAAAGCCGCCGATAGTCGTTACCATCGTACCGGCCAGATTGCCCTCCATGGCCGGAGCCAGACGGATCAGCAGATATACGCCTGCCTTAACCATCGTTGCGGAATGCAGAAGCGCACTGGTAGGCGTAGGCGCCACCATCGCCCCGAGAAGCCAGCCTGAAAAAGGAAGCTGCGCACTCTTGGTCAGTCCTGCAAACGCCAGGAAAACAACCGGTATCAATGCCAGCCCCGCCTTCGCGTCCGAGCTGACGGCGAGAGCCACAAGATCCTGAATATTAATGACCTGAAGGGAAATTGCCGCATAGGCAATAGCCACTGCAAAGCCGAGGCCGCCCAGCAGGTTCATCCACAAAGCCTTAAAGGAATTCTCCATTGCTTCATCCGTCTGGTTATATCCGATCAGGAGGAAGGAGCAGATGCTTGTAATCTCCCAGAAGAAATAAATCCAAATCAGATTACTGGAGAAGATGAGTCCCATCATGGCCCCCAGGAACAAAAACAGCATCCCGAAAAAGAAATACCGTCTGTCCTTATAATCCAGATGATGCCTGTTATAGTCCTTCATATAACCAAGGGCATATACACAGATCAAACAGCCTACAATACCGATGATCAGGCTCATGGCTATGGTAAGCTTGTCCGCATAAATATGATTTCCGGGAATTTCCGTACGGCCGGTAAGCTCCAGCCAGGTCATCAGTCCCGTCTGTACTATGGACAGCAAAGCACAGTAATACTTTCTGAATTTAAAGCTGTAATAAAATACAAGAACTACCAGTCCCCATTCCACAACCAGCATCAGCATATCGATACCGTGTGTGTGAGGCAGGTAAGAAACGGTTTCCCCTGAAATCAGGCTGGTTACCGCAAAATAAATGACTGCCGCTACTAAGATCCCGCAGAGAGTAAACTGAACACTTCTTCTGATCAGTCCGCTCTTTCTCATGCATGACATAATAAGTGCAGCAAAGAAAGGAAACAGAATTAAAAAACCTATGATTCCCATATGGAATTTCCCCCGCTTTCGCCTTATTGGACTTTTACTCAGGCTTATAGGTGGGTAGTACGTGTGCGGGACGGTGATACATGTCCGGACGTATTGCTCATCTAAAAAAGTTTGAATCAGCCCTTATCCATCCTACTTCTCTTGTCCGAAAGTGTCAAGTGACAAGTATGAAAAAATTGTAGAAAGAAAATCCAATTCATATTATTGTGTGGTATAATATATACAGCAAATTAATTTACCGGATTTACGGCCGGCAGGAAATCTGCGTTCACCGCATGATTCCGCATAATGTAAAGGAGGTTTCCTTATGAAATGTCTGTTCAGCTGCGCTAATCAATATGTTAAAGAATCTGACTGGAAGGATTTTGCCCTCGTTAAGCTCTGTCTGTGCGCCATAGGCGTCATGATCGGGCTGGCTATTCCGAAAAAGAAAAAGAAGATGCCCTTGCTGATCGCTGCCCTTGTATTTATTGCCACCTATATTCCTCTTATGACAAAGTTTCTCAGGATTGTTTTCCGCAAGGAGGACGATGCCGCCTGTGAATGTGAATAAGCGATCTGTAAAACCGGCCCTGCATACTTGCTGCAGAGCCGGTTTTCTTATAAATTAATCAATCCGCTTATTTTACCGGAAAGACTCTCGGAGCCGCCAGAACGCCCATGCGTTTCAGCTGATATTCGTAGCTGAAGCCCGCTCCTGTTGTTCTCCAGGCATTGGGGCCTACCCAATGTTCATATTCATTGCAGGCATGCACTGTTCCGAACGCATTCACCCTGTTTCCATAAGAAATAATGGTGACGGCATGCTTTCCTTTTTCCAGATGCCCCAGCTGTACCTGGTAAGGGGCCAGGGCAATCCTGCCCGCCTGTTTTCCGTCAATCAGGACTTTAAGAAGAGGCGCACGGAATTTTTCTGCAGCAATTATGTACTCTCCTGCTTCTTCCACAGTAATTTCCGTTTCATATATCATATTGCCGGCATAGAAGGGGAATCCCTGATCCACATAATCGCCGAATGCAATCTGTTCCGGCAGCGGAGTGAGCACAGCCCTGCTGCCCGTCACCTTAACACCGAAGCTTCCCAGCAGATAATACCATTCCACATTGGTATTTCTGGAATAGGAAATCTTCAGAAGAAGTTCGGATCTTCCCACCGGGATATGCGGCAGAGCCACCTTGCGGATACATTCATCCACAAAATAACCGGAATCCTCCGGCGCATCAGCCTGGCCTGCGGTGCCCGCCTGTGAATTCTTTACTTCTTTTCCGTTCAGCCAAATGGATGTGGCGTCTGATTCCTCAAGGGCCAGGAATGCATCCTCCACCTCAATTTCGGAATCTATGGCAAAGCGCAGCTCCAGAGTATGCTCCGGTGCGGATTTCTCACTTGTCCAGGGCTGGGCAAAGGCTTCCATACGAAGAGGGTAACCGGCTATTTCACGGCAGACATTATCCAGACGCAGGATTTCTTCCCTCTCCATCCACTCTCCGCCGTCGAAACGGTATTCAGCCATATCCATCAGAAGCACGTTGGGCTCCGATAACCGGTAAGGCATACGGGAAGCCAGATGAAGTCCTTCTTCCATTGTATATTCTCCGTCTGCGGCGCTTTCCGCTGTCTTTTGACTCTCCGCGGCAGGGGTCAGCTTAAGCAGGACGCTGGAATGATCGTACATATTATGTATAAAGCTGGTTATATTATGTTTTCTTTCCGCGGACACAGAACGAATTTCCCCGGTCATGGTATCATACTCTTCCACTTCCCAGCTGCCTTTCAGGCGGAAGGTGATACTGTCTTTTTTCGGTATGTCGGGATTCTGCATTTTTCTGCCGTTGCAGACAAACAGCCAGCGGACATCCCCATCCTCACGCATCTGGTAAATCAGCTGTTCCGAAAGGTTTCCTGCTGCCGTACGCAGCTCTACATCCCGGTAAGTATCCAGCGCTTTGACAAGAGCGCTTCTGGAGAAGCCGATATGGCGGCATTTTCCGTAAAGCTCTTTTCCTTCCTCCGACGGCCTTGCATCCACGAGGACCGGCGCATCCCCCATAAAGAGCACATCCCCGCCGTTCTCACGAAAGCTTTTCAGCCTGGAAACGGTGGTATTCCTAAGTGTTTCATTTCCGGGAACCAGAACTACATCATAGCTCATTTCACCCACATGGAATTTCCCGTCTTCCGATGCTTCATACTGATCAGGCAGAAGGGATTCCGCCACGAAATCAAAATCAAGCTGGGAGAAGAGAAGCCATTCCGTCACATTGGAGAACCGGCTTTCCAGTTCTTCCCGGATCAGAGCGGTCTGCTCCTTCGGTCCATAGTGGAGCCAATAGCTTTCAATCGGATGTACTACGGCCACGCGCACGTGCGCTTTTCCTCTTGTTAGGGCCGTATTAACCCTGGCAAAATGATCCTCTATCATGCCGTATTCCTTATACCAGGGCGACTGATAGAAAATGGATGCAGGATAATCCCTCTTGGCTTCTCCGTTCATGCTGTCCCAGGAAAGGTGGTGCACACGCAAGGTAACTCCAAGAGCCGCCTGCCAGTCTCCGGCCAGCTTATGTCCTCGGAAATCAAAATCCCAGTTCGTCACACCATAAAGTTCACTGAGCACGCCGGGGCAGCCATACTGATGGGAAGCGGACTGCGCCTGCTTTGCCGTAGTATATTCCCTCCAGTCGCAAAGCATGTCAATTCCGGGCATCTGGAAGCTTCTGTAGGAACGCATGGCCTCTCCCAGCGCATTGGTCTGAGATGTCAGCGTAGGCTCTTCCATCATATGTCCGGTAAGCATGATTCCATGATCTTTGCACCAGTTTCCGATGGTGTCCGCGAAGGAGGAGGAAAACTGCTCCGCCACAAAGTCATGGAAACGGTAACGGGGTACCGATACCTTTTCCTCCGGCAGATCCCAGATGAGTTCCGGCACCGTATCGAAGAAATTTACTCCGTAGGCCGCTTCATAACCGGCAGGAAGACTGTCTGTATAAGGGAGAATGACATCTTCCCTGGATTCCGCAAAGCTCAGTGTTGTTTTATGGGAAAACTGAGGTTCATCCGTAAAAATGGACGGAACCGTCTTTCCGAATTCATCACCGACACAGCCGAGATACTGTTCATGGGTTTCTTCAATAAACCGCTCAATAGCCCTGGGATTGAGTGTATCCACATAAGTTTCATTATTATACCACGGGCTTTCCCGGGCGATTTCCTCATACAGGTACCATACATTTGTCCCCTGCTCTCCATCCTCAAGACGGCGGTATTCCTTCAGGCAGCCATCTTCCAGGGTGATATCGTAGCGGGCAAGAAGCTTTCCGTTCCCCTGTACGGCAGCCTTGCTGGAGGAATCAAAGCCGAGCTCCTCTTTTTGCCGTTCTTCATTGGAAAACGGGGTAAACACCAGATATCTGCTGCGGTATTCCACATCCTTGGTAACCTTTCCCCCGGCTGCTCCGGAGGGCCAGCGATCCTCATCGTACAGATAGGCATACATTCCCTCTGCTTTTGCCTTTTCCACACAGGCGCGGACACATTCTTTGTATTCCTCTCCCATATAGGGCGTATCCAGGCCGGTACGGCAATGCATGTGGAATCCCCCGATTCCCATCTCTTTAAAGTAATCGATATGCCTTACCAGCACTTCCGGCGACAGAGCCTGGTTCCACGCCCAGAACGGCGCACCGCGGTATTCATTTGTTGGATTTTGGAACAATTCCCTGGTCAGGCTTTCTTCTTTGCTTTTCTGATACATCATTTTCCTTCCCTTCTCCTTTTCTTCCGGTAAAGCCGCAATTTTTCATTGCATTCTGCTTTTAAATTCTGTAAGATTATCATAGAAAATCTACAGAAAAAGTAAATGGGAAGAAGGAACAAAATTGTAATTCAGAACACTGAATTGACAAAAAGCCTGACACAGGTTACCGCCCTGCCTCCAGGCCTTTGTCCCGCGCCTGCCCT